>ENA-ORCM01001587-ORCM01001587.1-human-gut-metagenome-genome-assembly--contig:-NODE-1587-length-18846-cov-6.564388_pt1 | contig 18846 bp, 15 predicted proteins | sample MGYA00242906_ERZ507928 | MGnify/ENA primary metagenome ERZ507928 (study PRJEB26167, sample SAMN06115497) | human gut metagenome | host: Homo sapiens | place: China:Shanxi | collected 2015-05-07...
CATTGGCCTCTAAAATTTCCTGCTCATGTGCCATAAGCGCGTCCGCAGCCAGTTCGAGTGTTCTGTTTTTTGTATCGTATACTAAAACGGTTTCCACATCTATTCACGTCAACATTTATCCAATCTGACAAGTTACATATATAGTTATAATCATTTTCCTTCATTTCATCTGGCATTATCAAATCAAAACCGTCTTTACCGTCTTTTGTCTTTTCAAAAGAAATCATATTCAAAGCAAAAATTCCATATTTCTTTATCGGCTCCAATGTATCCGCCAATGCCAATATAAATGCTATTTTATTATCCTTATCAATTTTAATTCCTTTTAAAGGCTCTTTATAATTTTTTATTAAATATTCATTCAAAGTATTAATCCAAATATTATGTGCGATTATTGCATCGGCAGCTTCTGCATAATATTTATAATGCTCATTTGAAAAATTTAATCCTTTATATGTAAAATCATTTCTTAAAATGTTTGGGTCATTTCTTTTTGCTTTGTTCCACGCTTCATCAAAATTCTTTCTTAATCTATCATAAAGCAATAATCCACCTACAATTCCGTGATCGATTTTTCCAATATTTCCGGATGAACATATAGTTCGATTCGAAAGATATAAATCAATATTTTCTTTTTTATAGGTCTTAAATTCATTATCACACATATATTTAATATCACATATATCTTTTAATGCATTTAATCCTTCTTTTTGAACTGTTCTTAAATGTGCACAATTATAATCATTTTCGTATACATATCCTATATCATGATACAAACAAGCCATAAACCACAAATATTTAAAATTAATGTTATCATTATTTTTCGTGTTTATATCAAAATTCAAATTCTTAGCAATCTGTATTCCAAGCAAAAATGTTGAAACAATGTGCGGACTGCGTTCTTTTAAAACAAACTCATTTTTAATTATGTATGGATCATACTTAAATACCTTTTCTTTGCCGCCGCATTTAAAGTAGTTTTTGATAAAATTATATGAAGCGGTTTCGTCAAACAACATCTCATATTCTAAACAAGGCTGATTTAAATTGTAGTATAACCATCTATCAGGATCGTTGATTAAATTTTTGTACAATTCCTTTAATGTTCCCATAAAAAACCTTCTTTCACATTAAACAATAAATTAGCGACTTAGAGTTCAATGTTAGAAATGTAAAATTTCCTAAACATTAAACGATAAATGAATAAACTCTTTTATGTACCCCATTATACTAAATATAAATATATCACACTTAAACAATTAACGCAATTTATTTTGTCAATTATAAAAATAATCATACAAACATAAAAATCAGAATCAAAACTGTCAAACATAAACTTATAATAATTATAATAAAATTAAACTCACTCAACTCATAAAAATAAGAGCCAAGTGAGTTTTTTAATTTACCGAAAGAAAAAACAATTACAACCGTTCACGCACCATCATAAGGCCATATCCAAGCAAATTTTGCCCATTTCATTTGTCAATTTCAAACCTGTTTGGGTCTTTCATTGACAAACCGATACCCCATATTTTGTCATTTACTGCACATTCCGCCAAAACACAATTTTCTGTAGCCTTAAGCTGTTTCTTCAAGTCTTCATTTTGAGAAAATTTTGCAAGCAGTCCTTCAAAAACAACAATTTGACGAACCCCATTCCAGTAGCTTTCGTTGTAATTTGCGACAAGCCTGCCAAGAGCTTTAATCTTGGCAACATCATCCGTCGCAAGTATTTTATCTGAGTGTTCTTATCACCAAAACACAAAACCATAATCATTAACACTATCGGATGATGAAATTTCTATCGGAACTTCGGTATCTTCTTCATCATCCTTGAACATCATATATTCGGCAGCACGACCGGCAAGCCGCCTTTTGATTTCATTATCGTCCATACAACTTTACCTCAAAAAATTACACCAAGCCCCTATACTTTTCAAAAAACCTTTGAAGTATATCTATAATTTTTTGCTTGAGTTCTGAGCGATTTTTACCAGCACTACCAAAGCGTGACACAGGCGGCATAATCTTGTCAATATCCGTTCCTGTTGTTTTGAGTACGCCGTCACGGAAAGAGTTATCAATAAACTTGATTGTTTCTTCAGGCTTTAACCTCTGTTCTGTGATGATAGCATCAATATCCTGCTTTTTCTGCTCCTGAACAAATTTACCCCAATCATCGGTAACATTTGTTTCAACATTGATTGTACTGATAAAGCCATCAATAAGTTCTTTCTTTGAACGAAGTTGAAGTGATGCACTGATAGCTTTATCAATAGATGCAAGTATCTCTTTATCTTTGCAATTAGATTGATGATACTTTGCAACAAGCATCAGAATATAATCAATATTCACTTCAACTTGCTTTACAAGTTCCATTTCAAAAACAATATCATCCTTGATACTGTCTTTATCACCTTGAGGCTTTTTAAATTCTTGGTACAAGTCGTTGTATGTGCCCGTATAATCCTGAAAATCAATCGGCTTCAAGATTTCATTACCCTTAAAATCGTCAAAAGACGAAAGAATATTACGAAGTCGAAGAATATTACCAAACAAAATGATAAAATCTTTTTTTGCTGTTTCTCCGATAATTTGCTCACCGAGAGGATATTTTTGCAAAAGTTCGGCAATGCGTTCTTCATAACCCTTTTGTCTTTTACCCTTATCGTCTTCGTAGCCGTAATAATAATCGTTATATGATTTCAAAAGGACAATACCGTTTGCCTCTTTGTCACCAAACAAAGCAATAGCATCATTTGTTTCCTGTTGCAAATCTCTAAAGCAAACAATGTTGCCGTATGCCTTAACGGAATTGAGTATTCTGTTTGTTCTTGAATATGCCTGAATCAAACCGTGTTGCTTTAAGTTTTTATCAACCCAAAGGGTGTTGAGTGTTGTTGCATCAAAGCCGGTAAGGAACATATTTACAACAATTAAAAGGTCAACTTCTCTGTTCTTTACACGGTCTGAAAGGTCTTTGTAATAATCTTGAAAGCCCTTTGACGAAGTGTCAAAATTAGTTTTAAATATTTTATTATAATCATCAATGGCACTGTCAAGAAAATCACGGGAGGACTTATCAAGTGCTTCGGTATCAAAACTTTCGTCAGCAAGAATACCGTCCTCATAACTTTCTTCATTCGCAGCATAAGAATAAATTGTAGCAATGGTTAAATCTTTATTTTTCTCTTCAAGTTGCTTTTTGAATTCAAGATAATACTTTTTAGCCATAGGAATTGAGCTGACGGCAAACATTGAGTTAAAGCCGTTTACTCTTTGACCTTTTAGGCTGTAATAAGCATTACGCATTGTTTTAGTATCAAAGTTATCAATAATGTAGCTTACAATATTGGCAACTCTTTCGTGACCTTCAAGCACTTCTTCGGTATTGATAGCGGCAACCTGCTTATCAGTCATACCGTCTTTTTTCTTAACAGTGTTGATATAATCAATTCTAAACGGCAGAACATTGCCGTCATTGATAGCGTCAACAATAGTATATGTGTGCAACTTATCACCAAAAGCCTGCTCGGTAGTACGCAAATCAGGGTGTGAGCCTGTGCCTGCATTAAGTGCAAAAATAGGTGTACCGGTAAAACCGAAAATATGATAATTCTTAAAATATTTTACTATTCTTGTGTGCATATCTCCAAACTGTGAACGATGACACTCGTCAAAAATAAGTACAATATGCTTGTCGTAAACTTCGTGTCCCTTGTTCTTTTGAATAAACACATCAAGTTTTTGAATAGTAGTTACAATAATGCTTGAAGTGTCATCCTCAAGCTGTTTTTGAAGAATGGCGGTGTTTTTATTGCTGTTTGCGGCACCTTTTTCAAATCGGTCATATTCTTTAATTGTTTGGTAGTCAAGGTCCTTACGGTCAACTACAAAAAGCACCTTGTCAATATACGGCAATTTTGATGCAAGAAGCGCAGTCTTAAAAGAGGTTAAGGTCTTGCCCGAACCTGTTGTATGCCAAATGTATCCGCCTGCTTTAATTGTGCCTGTTTGCTTGTAGTTTGTCGAAACTTCAATACGATTCAGTATTTTTTCGGTTGCTACAATCTGATACGGTCGCATAACAAGTAATAATTGCTCACTTGTAAATATGCAATATTTAGTAAGAATGTTAAGTATCGTATGCTTTGCGAAAAATGTTTTTGTAAAGTCAACAAGGTCGGCTATAACTCTGTTGTTGCCGTCTGCCCAAAACGAAGTGAATTCAAAGCTGTTGCTTGTCTTTTTACCCTTTGAGCGTTTGCCGTTTTGCTCTTTGATATGAGCGTTACGGGTAGTGTTAGAGTAATATTTTGTATTCGTGCCGTTAGAAATAACAAACACCTGAACATACTCATACAGTCCGCAACCTGCCCAAAAGCTGTCTCTTTGGTATCTTTCGATTTGGTTAAACGCTTCCTTAATCGGAACACCTCGCCTTTTAAGTTCAATATGTACCAAAGGCAAGCCGTTTACAAGAATTGTAACATCATAGCGAGTATCGTGTGCTCCGCCTTCTTCAACATATTGGTTGATAACCTGCAAGCTGTTGTTGTGAATATTCGCCTTATCAATCAAATAAATGTTTTTGGAAGAACCGTCATCACGGCGTAAAACTTGAATATGATCCTCTTGAATTTTTCTTGTTTTTTCAACAATACCTTCGTTTGAATTAGCAATCTTATTTTCAAAAAACTGCTTCCATTCCCTATCGCTGAAACTATAGTTATTTAGTTTTTCAAGTTGATGTCGCAAATTATCAATAAGAGCAGACGGACTGTCAATCTTCAAATATTGATATCCTTGTTCTGTAAGCATTTTTATAAAAGCGTTTTCAAGTGCAGCCTCGCTTTGATATGCGTCCGAACGGGTTTGCTGTGGCTCATATTCGGTTACAACCGTGCTTTCGGCTGTCGACATAACAACATTATATTCGCTCATTGTTCTACCTCTCAGGCTACGTCAGAGTCAATATACAAACTATCTTCACTGATGATAACCTTAAATTCTGTATTATAGATCTTTTTGATATATTCAATAGCTTTTTTGAAAGGAAGTGCGTAATTAGTTCTGTTTGCAATAACCTGTTGCATCCTTTCATCTTTTCTGTCGGCATTTAATTCGTTAAGCATTTTGCCGGCATTTTTTAATTTTAAGCTGAGTTTATCAAAGTTTTTAACTTTACCGATACCGTTAGCAAGTTTTGATGCAGCTTCGCCTGCACTTTTAATTGCAAGTGTGTCAACGGCGTTATCGTTATATGCTTCCAATTTGTTATATGCTGTGGTATATGTATCTCTGAATTCAAGCGAATACTTATCTATCTTTTCAATAACTTTATCGAGATATTCAGCCTCAAAGTTGCCGACAAGTATAACATCAAGGAATGATGAGAAAGAATAATTATATATAGCAATTTGATAACTTTTAAAGTACGCTTGTAATTTTTTGAGTTTGTCTTTAACATTGCTGTCTATATGAAGAAACTCATTAGGTTCTACAATGTTTTTAATTTTGTTAGAATAAAGGAGTATGCTTTGCTCCGCACTTTCCTTTACATCAAGAATTTTAATATGGTTAGCCTCCGTGTATTGCTTGTTATCAAAGTTATATTTGTAATTACTTAAAATATCAACAAGAAAGTACAAACTGCCTTTAAGCATATACCTGTCTTTTTCTTCCATAAAAGCAAGTATTTCATTTTGAGTCTTTTGAATTTCGCTTATTCTGTGTTCAATATCCAATAGAGCCACAGCCATACAGCATTGCGAAACCATTTCGGGTGTAAACTTAGCCGGTGTTAATTCGGCAGTACCACCACCAACTTGGTTATTGCCTCTCGCTATTGCACCGATTTTAGTGCCGTTTTTTCGTCGTACCAAATCTCCGCCTTTAGCATTAACATAATACAAGCCTGAGTCTCCGCCACACATATTTTGAATGCTCTGAACAAGCGGCTGAAAGAACATACCAAGTGTTGCTATTTCTGCAAGTGGTATTCTCTTTTTACCTTTTAATGCTTCTTCATCCGTCGGCATATATGACAAAAAGTCAATATCTGTTGCAGCATTTATTATTTCTTGTTTTCTTATTTCATCTTGTTTTTCTAAATCCTCATTCATTTGTTTTCTCCTTAAAATTTAAGAGTTTATCACGATAATATTCATACTGCTTTTGTCTTGCTTCGATTTCCGCAGGAAGTCCCTCGCTTATATCGTTGCAAAGTTTATCAAATCTGTCGAGTATAGACACAATGCGTTCTTGTTCTTCGAGTGGAGGAACAGGAATTTCCATATTTTCAAGTGCAATTCTCGGCAAACGAGGGATACTTGATTTACGAACATTGTTTTTTAAATATGCTTGTTTTGACATAAGTAAAAAATATAAATATCTTTGATTTAATTTATCATCACAAACAAATGTAAAACAATCATCAGCTGCCCAATAATCAACATAAGAATATCCAATTTCTCCGGCAGCACCTGCTCCGATCACAAAGACAGAATTTGCATTTCTGTTTTTATCTGTATAATAACCTAACGGCTTTAGTGCATTTTGATATACAGGATAACCTATTTCTTGTGACAAATCATTACGAACTACTCGCTTACCTCTTTCAATAGTTACAATATCGCTGAGTTTAAGCCACTTTATCGCTTTAGTGCGTGTTAGCTCTCTCTCTCTCTACTTTAACAATATGTGAACAAGCTTTATCGTCAAACGACAATAAAGTATCACGATAGTATTCATATTGCTTTTTGCGTGCCTCTATCTCAGCAGGTAAACCGTTTGAAATATCATTGCAAAGGTGGTCAAACCTTACAATCATATTAGCAATTTTTTCTTGTTCAGCCAATGGTGGAATAGGAATAATAATATCGCTTATTGCAGGTACACTTGAATGTACTACCTTACTTTTTACTTTTCCTTTACTCTTTTGGCTTTGTGCGTTAGTTGTAGAAAGAACATAAGCCATATATTTCGGATTTAGATTATGCTTTAATACAACTATATCGCCACCGGCTAAACATTTATCATGACCTAAATAAACACAAGATTTTGCAATTTCTTCTACGCTTTCGCCTGTACTAGAAAAAAGCACATCACCGTGTTCAAAATATTTTTTATTTTGTATTTTATCTTCATCTGTATGAGACACACAATTGTTAAAAGTAACATTGTATGTTGTATATATTTCGCCATAACGAACACAAGGAATACCCGTTTCGGTTACTTCGTCTCTTTTTATACCTGCACCTCTATAAATAGCGGTAGCAATATCTCCAAGCCTTTTGTACTCAACATTAGAACAATCAATATCGGGGATTTTCTTTGTTACATTTTCATTGCTGAAGTCTAAAAGATAATCTCTGTAAAAAGCATATTGCTTTTGCCTTGCTGTAAGCTCTGCTGTAAGCTCTGCTGTAAGCAAAGTGAAAGAGTCCAAAATATGGACTATTTCACTTTGTATAGAGAGAGGTGGCAACGGCACACGAAACGCAGAGTATATACCAATCCATAAACGCTTATGCTCACTTGATGTAAAATTCAAATGTCCCATTACATGGTAAATATATCTTAAAGTTGTAACATCTTTGTTAGCTGAAATTATCTTCATAGCCGAAGATTTCACTTTGAAAGGAAAATCAACCCATTTGAAAGCTCCAGTAAAGTCATCAAAAATTATAACAGGATGTTCCTTTGACGCATTGTATATTCCATCTGTTTCATTTGTATAGCCAAGTATAAACGTTTGACCAGCAGTTAAAACAGGTGTATTAAAATCATCTCTATAATCCGTAGATTTTACAATAAATTTAGTTGGTTGCTCAAATTCAGTTATTTCTTTAATCGGGACATACTCCACACCATCAGGGCAAAGTTCATTTATAAGTTCTTCAAGTTTAGTCATCATTTATACTCCATAACTTTTCGAAAGCAGTAATATCCTGCTTTAAAGTCTCAGTATTTTTTATATCAAAAATCGGACAATATAATTTTGCTTTATCTACATAATAAACCTTCCAACTACGAAGATATTTTGAAAAAACATCAAGCAGTAATTGTATAACATTATTTGTAACAAAACATTTCTTTTTTCTTCTTGCCTGATAACAAAAGTAGTAACAATAATAGCAAAGGATTTTTAAGGTTTCCGTGTTTAGTTGGTTACCTGTACATTCAAAATTAACTTTAACTTCTTCTTTATTCATTTCTGCAATTTCATACGAACATCTTGATTGGGTCATAAACGGAAGTAAATAATCATAACAAAAATATTCGTATACTTTTATATTTTGCTTTTTTAATTCACCCAAGATATTTTTAGCATCTAATGCTATAACTTTTGTCTTATCTCCGTTTCCTAAACACAAAACAATATAATCTATTTTGTTACCAACTATAGTATCAAGCAGATTTACTATATCTGAAAAAAGTGGTATTTCATCTATAGTGATTTGATTTACTTTGTTATTTGAATTAAGGAATAATCCGTTAAAGTTTCCAACAACATCAATTAAGAACATTAGTTTTGAATTTTTTAATCCGTCACAATGTTTGTTTATTGTATCATAATACACATCTATACTTTTTGCGTGTGAAGTTAATTTTTCTTCAAACATTTTAACAAAATCTCTATAAGTCGCATTAAAAGAATATTCTACAGCTTTATTAACAATCTTGAGTATTTCATTTGTTGCACAATTGAATGTTTCTTCACTTAAATAATTATTATCTCCTACTTGATCTTTATATTTATCAAAAACAGCCTCTGTATCTTTTAATCGTTTTTGCTCGGTACCAGCATACTTACCGTTTTTCTTTTTAATACAAACTCCGTCAATCTGAAAATGCTCAATTCCGAGAATAATTTGCTCGCCGTTAATATCCGTTACTTCTTTTACAAAATCAGGTCTTTCATCATCTTTTCTTTCAATATCAATACCATTAAGTAAATTGATTATACTTTTGCTTTTTCCGTGTTGCGATTTAGAATGTTTCAAAGCCTTATCAATACAATCTTTTTCAATATTCTTATTTCCCACTAACCTTCAATCTCCTTAATAATCTTATCAATTTCTGCACGGAGTGCGTTTTCTTTTGCTACTATCTCGGCAATTTGAGCATTGAGTTCGGTAATATCTATCTTTTCGGAAGTGTCCTCTTGTTCAACATAGGTTGAAACGGAAAGGTTATAATCTTCCTCTGCGATAGCATCATTTGGAACAAGTTTTGAAAAATATTCAATTTCGGTTCTTTCATAGCAGGTTGAAACGATTTTTTCAATATTCTCATCAGTCAGTTTATTGTTATTGGTAACCTTAACAAACTCTTTTGATGCGTCGATAAAAAGAGTGCTGTTTTCGCTCTTTGACTTTTTAAGCACCATAATGCAGGTTGCTATTGAAGTGCCGTAAAAAAGATTATCGGGAAGTTGAATAATTGCATCAATAAAGTTGTTATCAACAAGATATTTTCTGATTTTCTTTTCTGCACCGCCACGGTACATAATGCCGGGAAAACAAACGATAGCGGCAGTACCGTTAGTTGCAAGCCAAGAAAGAGCGTGCATAACAAAAGCAAGGTCAGCCTTCGACTTTGGTGCAAGCACACCGGCAGGAGAGAAACGAGGGTCATTGATAAGCACAGGGTTATCGTCACCCTCCCACTTAATGGAATAAGGCGGATTAGACACGATAGCTTCAAAAGGCTCATCATCCCAATGTTGTGGATTAATAAGCGTATCTTCGTTAGCAATATTAAATTTATCGTAATCAATATCGTGCAAAAACATATTGATACGGCAAAGGTTATATGTAGTTATATTGATTTCCTGACCGTAAAAGCCTTGACGAACAGCGTCTTTGCCAAGGACTTTAGCAGCCTTGAGCAAAAGAGAACCTGAACCGCAAGCAGGGTCATAAACCTTATTAACCTCGGTTTTGCCTGCAACTGCAATACGGGTAAGAAGTTCGCTGACCTCTTGAGGAGTAAAGTATTCGCCACCGCTTTTACCGGCATTAGAGGCATACATACCCATAAGGAACTCATAAGCATCACCAAATGCGTCAATGGTATTATCTTGATAATCGCCAAGTTGCAAATCGCCGACACCGTTAATGATTTTAACAAGCCTTTCATTACGCTTGATAACAGTACCGCCGAGTTTATTGCTATTCACATCAATATCATCAAACAAGCCTGCAAAATCATCTTCACTGTCAGCACCCTGCGCAGATTCCTCGATATGACGGAACACCTTTTCAAGCGTTTCGTTAAGGTTATCATCATTAGGTGCTTTCTTTCTGATATTGCAAAAAAGCTCCGACGGTTTGATGAAAAAGCCTTTTTCATTTACAAGGTCTTTTCTTGCAAACTCTGCTTCTTCATCCGACAAAGCGGTATAATCAAAATCGGCATTGCCTGCAGCGTGCTCGCCTTTGTTGATATAGTTCGTAAGATTTTCACTTATATAGCGATAGAACATAAATCCTAACACATAAGACTTGAAATCCCAGCCGTCAACAGAACCACGCAAGTCATCTGCGATTGCCCATATAGCACGGTGAAGCTCGTCACGCTCTTGTTCCTTTTTAGTGTCCATTTTCATTCTCCTGATTGTATATTAATATAAACTAAATATACCATATTTACAGAACAAATACAAATATTTTTGATAATGGTACAAATAATGGTACAGGGAAAGAATCCTCATCTATAAAAACGGTGAGGATTTTTGTTTTTATAAAATCATTTGTAAATTTTCTTTCAAAACACATCAACAAAACTCAAATTTTTCTCAGTATTATAGAGGGGTATTTTTCTATGATGAAATTAAATGTAAACAAGATGTAAAGAATTTTGAAAAACACCCGAACAAAATCGCAATTTTTCTCTGTATAGTAGAGGGACTTTTTTCGTGGGTGAATTTTTTGTTTTCAAATTTACTTATACTTTTTTCTTTTTGAAAAAGTATCTCTCGAATAATACGAAAGGAGGCAGCGCAATGAAAGAAAGCTATAAAAGTTTTGATGAGCTGCCGATGATGTTATCGGTGTCGCAGGTTGCAAAGGTGCTTGGAATATCTCGCACAAGGTCATACGAGCTTGTCAATGAAAAAGGTTTTCCAAAAATAAAAATCGGCACAAGAATTGTTGTACCGAAAGATGAATTCATGTTGTGGATTCAAAAAGAAATTAAGAAAGGATAAAAATTATGTACGCAAACAAAAATTACAAAACCGACGGCAAGGTTTACTATATGCCAAACAAAATCTTTGATGAAAACTTTTCGCCGTACGAATTTATGATTTATTGTTTTCTTGTTTCGGTTGGCGACAGCAAAGGTGTAAGTTTTTGGTCTGTTCCGAAGATGGCAAAGAAGTGCAATATGTGTCCGACCACTTGCAGAAACACGCTCAAGTCACTTGAAGAAAAAGGTTACATAGATATTACTCAAAGATTCTTTGAAAACGCACAGCAAAGTAATATCTACACAGTTCATCAAATATAGTGTACCCCACTGTAAGAGTTGATGACAAATAATCTAAAAGCCTAAATTGGAAAAAACAGAGGTTTTTCTTTTGCATTTTTGAAATTGATTTTTGACTCGGTTTTGGATGAAATCTCGGCTCTTTTGAGTGGGTTTTGAAGCGAATTTCAAGCCGTCGATTTTAAAGCAGGATAAAGGGGTATGATTTTCGGGCATTGAAATGCCCGAAAACGCCGTCCGGCAAAGCCTGTCGGCTTTTCGATTCGTAATACTTTTGCGTATGATTCCAAATTCGTATGCAGTCAGGGCTGTTTTTCGCAGAAAATCAAGGCTTTTGCGTATTCACTTGGGTACTGCCGTATGATAAACAAATTTATGAAAAATCAGGCAACGCTGTGAGCAAAAATTGACGAGTTCGCTTAAAATTAGAGTAACTCGTCGGACTAAAACTAAAAACAGCTTATAGGCGATTTGTGGCGGCTTTTTGAAGCTAAAACAACTAAAACAAACACATAATCTTTGGTCTGGATATTGAAAAAGGTTTGTGATATTGTGTGTGCGAAAGGAGTGATAAAATGCAAAAACAACTGCTGACAAACGGCAATGCATTCAAACGAACGGACGGCAGATGGGGTGGCGTGGTTTGGTACAAAGATGAGAAAGGCGAACGAAAACGCAAGAGCTTTTCCGGCACAACCAAAGCCGAAGTCAACAAGAAAATGACGGACTACATAACCAAGTTCGAAGAAGAAATCATTGATGCCATTGAGGGTAACAAGACTGTTAAAGACAGCCTGCTTAATTACCTACAAGTGTTTAAGTACCCGAATGTTGAGCGAGTGACTTATGACCGCAACGAGCAGATATACAAAAATCAAATCGTCCCTTACATGGGTAAACTCATTGTATCTAACATAACAGGCGCAGACATTAAGAGGCTGATTAGCACGCTGACCGAAAAGGGATATTCATTCTCAACCGTCAAGCAAACATACAATCTGCTCAACGAATACTTCGATTATCTTATGCGTGAAGAGTTCATAAAAAAGAATCCGATGAACGCTGTGCCAACAATAAAAAAGTCAAATTATCTTGCAAAGCAAAACAAAGAAGTGCTTCCCGTATGCGAAACAATAACCGTTTTCACCGATGAGGAAATTGAAAAATTCAAAGCAGAAGCATACAAGAAGTACCCTTCAGGCAAGCCGAAACATAATCAAGCGTCAGCATATATTCTTATGCTGAACACGGGACTGAGAACCGCTGAAGCGTTAGGTTTAATCAACAGCGACATAGACCTTGAAAAGAAAGTGATGCACATTCAAAGAGGTGTTAAAGAAGCGCAAAAGCGTGACGGAACAGAGCGAAAAAGCGGACGAGAAATTGTAGTGGGCAAGCTAAAAACCGCTTCAAGCAAGCGTATTGTACCCTTAAACGAAACGGCAATACAGGCGATTATTGAATTACGAAACGAGCGATATTTCGGTGAGGACGCACCGTTGATACCCGATGCAGACGGCAACTTTACAAGACCGTTGAACTTGCGAAAACGGTTTTATTCCATACTCGATGCGGCAGGAATCGAGAAAAAAGGCTTACACAGTTTGCGACACACCTTCGCAACAAAGCTTGTAACAGGAGTGCGAGATGGGGACGGAACGGTAAAAGCATTAACACCGAGGCAGGTGGCAGACCTACTCGGACACACAACTTCAGAAATAACCGAAATGTATTATGTCAAGCGAAACACGGATATGTTGATGGGCGTTACAAACGGATTTGAATTGTGATTGATGCTTTTTTGATGATGTACCAAACGGATTGGGTGGATTGTGTGGCACAAAATGAGCAAAAACGGTGTGAAAATGAAAAAGCGGCGTACGGAAAAAACCGTGCGCCGTAGTTTTATCTATATGGAAAAAGCAAGTAAAATCGCCGTAAAACAGCGTAAATAAAGGAAAAAAGCACCGAAAATTCGGTGCTTTCTTTGGCAGGGGCAGAAGGACTTGAACCCTCGGCACGCGGTTTTGGAGACCGCTGCTCTACCAACTGAGCTATACCCCTAAATATATGGTGGGCCATCAGGGACTCGAACCCCGGACCAACCGGTTATGAGCCGGTGGCTCTGACCAACTGAGCTAATGGCCCACATGAAAGAGTCACAATCAAGTGACTTGAATATAATATCACTAAATCACCTGATTGTCAACACTTTTTGTTCGATAAATCATAATAAATATTCAACTACGATTTATCAATTTTTTCATCATCTTCCTTGGTATGGGAATGTGAAATAACACCATAAAGTACTAGCACTAAACCGATTGTACCTAATACTCCACCGAAAATAAAAATATTTTTACTTTTCTTTGAGTATACCGCCTTTGGATAACTTGTATAATCAGTCGAAGTTGTAACTGCTTTTTCTTTAGGAGCAGTTGTTGCAGTTGCCGTGCTGTATTCAAATTTTGTGGTTCTCACAGAATTTGAAGTACTTCCGGAAAATTTCATACCGGATTTACGACCTGTTTTTTTATTTTTACTGCCATTTATTTGACTTTGAGTTAATTTTTGCTTTGGAACAAATTTCGTAGAAACTTGCTCTTTCGTTTTATTTGTTTTATTAGTAGTTTTACTGCTAACAGTTGAAACTACTGTGCGTTTTTCTTTTAATTTGCTCGTTGTGAGCTTTGTTGTTGTAACCTTTTTTGCAGTAGTTACAGGTTTTACATACATATCTAATTTGCATTCATCGACTAAGTTACAACTTTTAGTCGATGATACTTTAAAAGTACATGAAATGAAGTTAGTTATTTTTTTGTCGTTTTTATTCTTCAGCTCAAATCCTACTAACAAACGACCATTATGCGAATCGGCATTTATATTGCTGAAGTTGATGTAAATATCAAGATTTTTTAAAACAGAATCATCTGATATTCCCGAATTTGTAACAGAAAAAGTATAATTGTTAATTGAATTATAAACATAAAACTCTAATTGAATATCATCTTCACTATATTCATCTAAAAAATCGGTATATGCAAAATAAAAATATGCACATCCGTTTTTCTCGTCCATAATATAGTGAAATTGACCTTGTACAAAAGAGCAATCAATGTCAATTACTGTTCCTTTATTATACCATTTGCCAAACTTATCTACATATTCTCCGTCAAATGCATAAGCATTACCATCAATAGCAAAGATATTGACAAAAGCAATGATAAAGAAACAAAATATTGATAATGCTTTTTTCATCTAAATAGCCTAATATTAAATATATTTTACTATTTTACTTTTTAATTCAACAATATTGGTAATATCTCCGTCTTCATTTTTTATTGCGACATCAATATTATCAACAACAGCATTAAATGCTTTTCCTGTTCTTTTAATTACGACAACATCATCATCTTCATATAAATCTTCAGTTGAAATTAGTTCAAAATCCATGACGTCTCCTCTTCTGTTTAATAATGTCATATTTTATTCATAAGAATGAATTTAATACAAAGATAATGAAGCACATTAGTGCAAGCGAAAGATGGTGCGGACGATGGGACTTGAACCCACAAGGAAACATTATCCACAGGAGTCTGAGACCTGCGCGTCTGCCAGTTCCGCCACATCCGCATAAACTAAAAAACGCCCTCTATTTTTTTACACGACGAGGACAGCCGAGGCAAAGCTTACTTTTCAGATAAAATCTTACTTTTTCAACCTAATCTGCAACAATCAAATAATTGCAATATTATAATATCACACCTTTTTCAAAATGTCAATTAAATATGTATATAAAAATAAAAAATATGTTTTCAATAAGTTGATTTGTATATATCATATCATAATATATACAAACATTAAAGAGTTTTCAAAAAGTAAAAAGGCAGGATTATTCCTGCCTTAATTTTCTCTTTTTAATAAAAATTGCAATTATAACAACAAGTGCTAAACCCAAAACTGCCGGGTATAGCGTCACCGTCCAAATTATCCTGCAATCCGCTTGAAAGTAAATCACCATAATCTACGCTTAAAGGAGTTAAAACCTCCTTATCGTAACCAAAAGTGAGTTTGAATCCAAGAAGATTTGCAGCACCGTTGATTACGACAGGCATTTTAACCGTTTCTCCGGGGGTAATTCTGTTTGTACTAATATATACACTCGGATTATCCCCTGCGCTTGCTGTTAAAGGAACAGCAAGCTGAAATATCATAAGTAATGATAAAAAGAAACTGAATACTTTTTCATTTCCCTATCTCCTAAAAAATCTAAAAATTGGCAAATCATGCTAACTGATTAAATAGTACAGCAATTCAATGTGATTTACAATAATGACGGGGTAACGGACTGTGTTTGCGTGGTAAAAAGTCGTGAAATGCTATAATATTTATGATATAATGTTTTAAAAACAGTGTTGAAAGGAGAATTCTTTTGATAAATATAGTTATTTGTGATGATGAAAAAAGCTATCAGGAAATACTTGAATTCAAGATAAAGAAGATTTTCAGTGATGAACTTAATCTTGAATATCAAATTGATTATGTAAGCAGTCTTGAAGATTTGGAAAACTTTATTGAGAGCAAAAGGGTTGAAATTGTTTTTCTTGACATAATGGTCAACGAATGCAATTCAATTGATTGGCTGATTAAAAGAAAAGAAAATCGTTCATTTAAAGAGCAATATATAGTTATGACTGCATTTCCTATTGAAAGTTACAGAATATCAGAAGTTGAAAGTTGCTTTTACCTGATTAAATCTAAAATGACAGACGAGCAATTGCTAAAAGGAATAAAAAAAGCAATCAATTGTGTTACTAAAAAAGAAGCAAATCAAAAGATAATAAAAATCGGTAAAACAAATTATACAATAAATTTACAGCATATAACTTTTATTGAAACCTTTAACAACAGCATAATGATACATATGGCAACAGGCGAAAACCACCATGTTTATTCAACATTAAAGGAATTTGAAAAAGAGCTGACGCCGAATTTTTTAAGGTGCCATAAAAGCTATATGGTTAATATGAACTTTATTGCTGGGTATGAACCGCATAAATTTTTATTAAAAAACAACGAGCAAGTCAGTATTCCGCCTAAAAAGTATGCCGAGATGATTGACAAATACAGAAATTATTTGATAAACTTATAATATTATATCATTAGGAGATACAAATATGGGCGAAATATCAACGGTTGACTTTTTTCCGTTTGCTTGGATAATTCATTTAGCAAGGGCACTTGTTTTTTATAACATTGTTACCGCAATGACGAAAAGGAAATTAAGCAGCTTTTGGCATTTTATGGTTATAGTTGCACCAAGTATGGTTTATTCATACATAACGCTTCAATTAAATGATAAAGGGCAAAAAGTTGAATACTTATGTTTAATACTATACTTTGTATTGCAATTTATAATTGTAAAATTTACAACTGAAGGAAAGTTATTCAGTAAAATTACAGCTATTGTATTTTCTTTTTTGACTATGACAATGTCATCTATAATTTACTTTTCAACATTAAATTATATTTTCGGATACGATTATACAAATGCTTATTCCAATTCACTTGATTTATTTACACTTATTGCTGTATCGCTGTTTATGGTGATACTTTCTTTTGCGGTTGTTGTTTTAGTAAAGCTTGTACAAAAAAAGTTTCACAAGGACTTGAATCATAATATAAAATATGTTTATCTTTATGCTTTTCCTTTAACACACTTTTTTGGATTTCAATTGATACATGTAGTTCAGCAATTATTTGTAAAAACGCTCAATTACTTTCCAAAAAGAATAACGGTGTTATTCTGCATTTACGCGGCAATTTGCTTTGCTATTGATTTTTCAATAATATTTGTGGTTGATAATATGGAGCGAAAGGAAAGAGAAAACGAAAAATATAAAAAGCTGATAACCAAAAATGAACTTGATTATCAGCAATTTTTGCAATTAAAAAATGAAAAAGAAAAATTTAAAAAAATCAGGCATGATATGGCAAATATTTTATCAACTGTTGCCGGATTTATCGAAATAGGCAAATCGCAAAAAGCACTTAAAATGATAAAAAGTGCAAATAACGATATTCAAATATCGGCAAACACCGAAATTTGCAAGAATGAAACAATTAACACAATTTATTCAATAAAGCTTAAAGACGCAATTGAAAAGAAGGCAAATCTTAAAGTACAGGTTAACGAAAGTGCGCCTATAAAAGTATCAGATTATGATTTATGCCGCGTGTTAACAAATATTATTGACAATGCAATAAACGCCGTAGAAAATAGTAGTTTAAGCAAGGATATTGAACTTAATATAGTTTCAAATTCAAATGATATTTTAATCAAGAGCAAAAATGCTTTTGCATAGAACAAAAGCAAAAAGAAAGATACACAAAATCACGGTTACGGTCAAAAAATCATTTCTGATATTGCTAAAAAGTACAACGGTACATACACAACTAAAGCTGAAAACGAATATTTCAGCACCGTTACCCAATTAAACAACATCGATTTAAACGAGTAATAAAAGGATTTACTAAATTGAAATTAAACGAAAAATTGCAAAATAATGATTTATACCCGTTTCATATGCCTGGGCATAAAAGAAATAAAAATTTTAATATCCCGGCAAGTGAAATTGACATAACGGAAATTGACGGATTTGACAATCTACACTCCCCCACCGATTTGCTTGATGATATGCAAAAAGAGATTTCAAAGCTTTTCGGTGCAAAAAAAAGCATAATAAGTGTTAACGGTTCAACCTGTTGCATATTAGCGGCAATCAGTGCAGTGGCAAAGGAAAATGCGACAATTATCATAGCGCGCAACTGCCACAAATCTGTCTACAATGCGTGCTATATCAACAAATTAAAAGTCGAATACATTGAGCCTGAATATAATACGGAATTTGGATGTTATAAAAATATAACTCAAAAGAGTATTGATACTGCAATTGCAAAACATCCAAATGTCTGCGCAGTAGTTATAACCTCGCCTACATATGAGGGCTATGTAAGCAATGTAAGCTGCAATATTCCTTTAATCATTGATTCGGCACACGGGGCGCATTTTAGCTTTGCAGATTTTTTGCCAAAGCAGGCAAAAGCAGATATTGTTATTGAATCACTACATAAAACCCTGCCTGCGTTAACGCAAAGTGCAGTAATTCACATTAACAACGAAAAGTTTTTTAGAAAAGTAAAAAAGTATATGGATATATACGAAACAAGCTCACCGAGTTATGTAATAATGGCATCAATCGAAAAATGCACAGACTTTTTAAAAAACAGCGAAAGTTACTTTAAGCAATACAAAATTTTACTTGATAATTTTTATAATAAAGTAAA
>ENA-ORCM01001596-ORCM01001596.1-human-gut-metagenome-genome-assembly--contig:-NODE-1596-length-18782-cov-3.248597_pt1 | contig 18782 bp, 15 predicted proteins | sample MGYA00242906_ERZ507928 | MGnify/ENA primary metagenome ERZ507928 (study PRJEB26167, sample SAMN06115497) | human gut metagenome | host: Homo sapiens | place: China:Shanxi | collected 2015-05-07...
ACCACCTAATTTTTCACTGGATTCATCCTGTTTTGAATATGTATCACAATCCTCTAAAGCATACATAGTAACTGACATAGGTTCTATGGATTTCAAAAATTCTAATTCTGATTCAAGGGTGTTTCGCTCTTCCTCCAAACCTTTACGCTCTGTTTCTAGGTTATTAAGTTGCTCCTCTAAATCCTTTTGCTCTGATTCTAGGCTCTCTAAGGTTTCCTGTGACTCTTCTAAACTACTTGTTAAACTTTTATTCTCTGTGTTTGTTGATTTTAATTTAGAATATAAAAACATTTCCTGTTATAGATACGAAAACTAAAATTGATAAAATGATAGGTAATGATTTTTTCATCTTACAACCCCCTCTTTGTCATAAATATTTCTATTATTTTATAGAACGTATCTCTTAAATCATTTTAAAATATTTTAATGCATCAATAATTGCATTTTTCTTTTCCTCGGTTACTTGTGGCACTTTATGACCTTCTGCACCTATATTATAGTTCATTCTCTCAACAATACCAAATTCTCTTTTTACCTGAGCTATATAAAGGTTGCTAACATTTAATCCAGATTTTTCTTTCACAAAAGCCTTAATCTGCTCGTAGGTTGCTTTTGCTTCTGCACATGTCAAATCCAGCTCATCCGTAGTAATTTCAATGTCGATATGTCTAGTCGCTTTTTGTGTGGACAACAAGACTACCGTCTCCACATGATTCGTCCAGCCAAACATATCCACCGGCCAGGCTTCCACAGCGCGATACTTCACTTTCTTGAAGCTCTCCAGATCCCGTCCCAGTGTCTCCGGGTTACAGGACACATAGACCACTCGCTCCGGAGCAAGCTGCGCCACAGCCTGAATGAATTCTTCCGTGCTGCCGCTTCTTGGCGGGTCCATAACAACCACGTCTGCCTTAGCACCTTCTTGTACCATAGATGTCAGGTATTCTGTGGCATCTGCTGCAACGAAATGAATATTATTGAGATTATTGCGTTTTGCATTGGCTTTGGCATCTTTTACCGCATCACGATTCAATTCAATGCCAAGCACCTTACCTGCCTTGGAAGCCATTGCCATACCAATCGTTCCAATACCACAATAAGCATCCACTACTGTCTCTTTACCAGTTAATCCTGCTGCCTGAATTGCCTTCTTATACAGCACCTGCGTCTGGGCAGAATTTACCTGATAGAAGGAATTGGGTGAAATACGGAAACGCAGTCCACACAAAACATCTTCAATATATCCTTCTCCATACAGCGGTTTATTGCGTTCTCCCAACACCATTGTCGTATTGGCTTCATTGATATTCTGGACAATCGTTGTGATCTCAGGATGTCTTTTTCTCAATTCTGCTACAAAATTATTCTTATGCGGGAACTCTGGACAGGCAGTGACCAGTACCACCATGATCTGCTTCGTGGACATTCCCTTGCGGACCAGTACATGACGCAGAACGCCTCGCCCTGTATCTTCATTATAAATCCAGATTTTAAAAGACTTTACCAGCTCTGTCACTGTCTTGATAATGGCTGACGCCTGGGCATCCTCTATCAGGCAGTTATCAATAGGCACGATCGTATGGGTTCCTTCACTGTATGTTCCGGCAATAACTTCATCCTTCAATCTTCCAAACACTGCATGGACTTTATTTCTATAATGAAAAGGATAATACATTCCTGCAACGTCATGAATATTTCTGCAATATTTTCCAATATGACTCTCTACCAGCTCTTTCTTGGCTATCAGCTCTTCTTCATATGTGGTCTGTCCCATATGACAGGCTCCACATTTCTCTACATAAGGACATTTTTCCTGTATCATGATAATTCCTTTCTGTTCAAAACATTCTCTTTCTTCATTGTGCCATGGTTTCCCTGAAATGTCAAAAATACGACTATCCCGGAAAAGTCAGTCTCATCTGGTTCCACACCACATTGCCGTGAACGGATTCTGAAACACCCTCAAGTTCAAATCCAAATTTTGAATAATAAGGAATCAGCCTGTCTTTGCAGGTAAGTACCAGCCCTTTTCTTCCCTGCGCCTTGGCATCCTCAATGGCTCTCTGGATCAGTTCACCTGCATAGCCTTTTCTACGATAGGAAGGAATCGTATTCACACCAAATATCATCTGCCAACTGCCTTTTTCATCATGCATGGATGCCTTTTCATACATCTCATCCGTCAGATTCTTCTGGTCTGTTACCATGCCATCTACAAAGGCTATGAGTCTGTCACCGTCAAACATGAGCCAGAAATGTTCCTTATAATATTCCAATCTCTGTATAAATTCATCCTCGGTTGCCGCCTCCGCTGGTGGAAAGCAGGCTGCCTCTACCTCTGCAATCTGCTGCAGATCTTCTATCTTAGCTGTTCTAATCAGCATATTATCACTCCATTCTGTTGTATCTTCATCTATTGTAGCAGTATCGTTTCCTGGTATGCAATGGATTTTTAAATATTGTCAAGTGTATGAATTATTTATATAATATACATAATTATAAACAGTTTTATTAGTAGAAGGAGAACACTCAATGAAAAGAATATGGATCGTAGGTTCCCTTGGACACATGGGACAGGCACTGATCAATCTGCTGGATATGAAATCCTATGAATTATATGAGACTGACAAAGACGAAGTCGATATTACTGACGAAGAACAGGTATTTACATTCATGAACCGTAACCGCCCTGATGTCATTATCAACTGCGCCGGTTATAATGCTTACTCTGCTGATGGCATTCCCGATTCCGACAGGGCTTACAGCATCAATGCCGTAGGCGTGCGCAATCTTGCACAGGCGGCAGAGGCTATTCAGGCGAAGCTCATTCAGATATCTACCGATGATGTCTTTTCCGACATATCTGATGTGCCCTATAACGAATTCGATGACGTGAATCCTAAAGGAATCTTTGCCAAATCCAAATATGCAGGAGAGAAATACGTAACTCAGCTCATGACGCGTTATGCCATTATCCGCAGCTCCTGGATTTATGGCATTGGAAAAGACTTCCTGAATGAAGTGCTGGAAGCTGCTAACAATGATTCTATCACCACTCTGACTCTGAAGGATAATGCGCAGGCAGTACCTACCTCTGCAGCAGAGCTTGCCAAAATCGTTAAAATATTCATAGATGATGATCATTTCGGTGTCTACCACGCTGTATGCAGTGGTGGTGGCTGTACCCGCCTGGAGTATGCACGGGAGATACTCCGGCTTGCTCACAAGGAGGATGCCCTTACCATTACCGTAGCACCTGACGCCCCACAGAAATATTCCGTACTCGACAATATGATGCTTCGTATCACCGGTCTGCCTGAACCTCAGGACTGGAGACAGGCATTAGCAGCCTATATGCAGGAAACAGGAGGACTCGAATAATGAGTGAAAATAACAAGACTAAGAAGAAGCTCAGCCTTTCTACGATTATTTTTATTGCCCTGCTCACAGGTGCTGTATTCGGAATACTGATCCATTATTTCATTCCCGAAGGATATTTTCGCGATACCATTCTTATCAATGGTATTCTCTATGTCCTCGGAAATGGCTTCATCCGTCTGATGCAGATGCTGGTCGTTCCTCTGGTATTCTGCTCTCTGGTATGCGGTGCCATGGCAATCGGTGACACCAAGACGCTTGGAACCGTTGGTGTAAAGACAATTATCTTCTACCTGATTACCACAGCGCTGGCTGTGTGCCTGGCACTCTCCGTAGCCTCCCTGATCAATCCGGGCTTAGGTATGCACGAGACTGTATCAGATACCTCTGCTGCCGTAGAAACCACAACCATTAATTTCGCAGATACACTGCTGAATATCATTCCCAAAAATATATTCAACTCGCTGGCAAACGGAGATATGCTCCCTGTCATTGTATTTGCCCTGTTCACCGGTATCCTGCTGGCATCCATGGGCAATAGAGTCTCTACTGTGGCCAACTTCTTCAGCCAGTTCAATGACATTATGATGGAAATGACAACGGCTGTTATGAAGGTCGCTCCTGTCGGTGTATTCTGTCTGATTGCCAAGACCTTTGCCGGCATTGGCTTTGATGCCTTCGTTCCAATGCTCAAATACATGGGCAGCGTTATTCTGGCTCTGGCTCTGCAGTGCTTCGTAGTTTATCAGGTGCTGTTATTTCTTTTCACCAGACTGAATCCGTTCAGATTTATCAGGAAGTTCTTCCCGGTCATGACCTTTGCATTCTCTACCTCCACCAGTAATGCAACGATTCCGCTGTCCATTGATACCCTGTTTAAGAAGATAGGTGTGTCCAAGAGAATATCTTCCTTTACCATTCCTCTAGGCGCTACCATTAACATGGATGGTACCTCGATCATGCAGGGTGTTGCGGTTATCTTCATTGCGCAGGCATATGGCATTGACCTGACACCGTCTGCCCTTGCAACAGTTGTTGCAACTGCTACTGTAGCCTCTATCGGTACTGCCGGTGTACCAAGTGTCGGTCTGGTCACTCTCTCCATGGTGCTGACCTCTGTAGGACTTCCTACGGAAGGTATCGCCCTGATCATGGGTATCGACCGTATTCTCGACATGCTCAGAACCGCAGTCAACATCACCGGCGATGCAGTATGTACTACCATCATTGCCAGACAGCAGGGCGCATTTAAGAAAGAAGTATTCGATGCTGATTAAGCAACAAAAGAGCAACCGGTGTTCACTTGGTTGCTCTTTTCTGCTTAATATTCTTCTGCAATATCTATCTCTTTCTGTTCCTGCTCGATAGGCATTGAATAATATGGTGTATGTCTTAAATATACCAGCCAGTAACCGCAGCCTACGATTCCGGCTCCACCCAGAATATTTCCCAGTGTAACCGGCAGTAGATTTCTGAATAGAAAGGTTCCTGCTGTCAGACCTTGTGCTGCGATTCCATATTCCTTTGCTGTAAGTAATGCTGCAACTCCAAAGTAGATATCAGCGATACTGTGCTCAAATCCGCAAAGCACAAATATCATGACCGGCCAGAAGCTCATCATCAGCTTGCCTGACACCTTCTTTGCTGCAAAAGCCGACCATACTGCAATGCAGACCAGAATATTACACAATATGCCTCTGATGAATGCCTCCGCAAAGGTCTGCTGTACCCTCGTCATACCCGCAGCAACTATTTTTTCCGCAAGTCTCTCCTGAAACAGGTCAGGAATATGACCATATACAATCATCACTGCCACAAAAGCTGCTCCGATAAAATTACCGACAAAAACAAATAACCAGTTCTTCAGCATTTCATAGAATTTGACCTTTTTCTCCAGTACACTGACGATGATCAGATTATTGCCTGTAAAAAGCTCACTTCCTGCCACCAGTACCATTGCCATTCCCGCCGGGAAAATAACTGCACTCAGAAGCCTGCCCAGTGAAGCATTCTCTACCGTAGCTGCTGCCGTAGTAGATGCCACTCCCGCAAAGCCTATGAATAAACCTGCAAAAATGCCTAAAATAATCATCTTCCATGCTGACAGTTTTACCTTATGTATCCCGATTTCCACAAAGTTCCTTGCAATTTCCAAAGGTGAATGCATATCCGTTTCCTCCAGTCTTATTTCCATTTCATATAGTTTAACACATTTATTGCTCTTTGGAAAATGCTTTGTTCTGATACCTTTGGCAAAAAAACTTTTATCTTGATTGAAGCAATACCTGGGAATTGGTTCCGTAAAAGATATCATCATGAAAAGCCAGCTTCTTCAGAATGGACTCTATATATTCCCAATTATCATCTACATCAAATTCATAGCTGTGTCCCCATATATATAACAACTGTGGTTCATCCGTATCCATATTTAAAAAGCGGTCAATCCCACTCATAATATCTGCATCTGCATGATGGAAGCTAGGCTTGAACCTCAGCAGGTCGGATTGTAAAGCAAAACCATGTGTATCTTTCGGAGTTCTTGCATACTGTATTCCGCATTCCTTTAATATTCTGAATGCTGATTCATCATAAGTGCCAAAGGGGAACACGAATCCTGCTATTTTCTGTTCATAGAAGGCTTCAAGATTCCTGATATCTGTTGAAATTTCATTGTATACAGTTTCTTCGTCAAGTCCCTTCAGATTAGCATGGGTCAAGGTATGCGATGCAATTTCATGCCCTTTGTAAAGCTCCCTCATATCTTTCTGATTCATCCTGTGGATCACGATATTTCCCTGGGTAAATGTATCGGCTCTTGTCTGGATTCCACTATTCTGGTTAAAAGTAGCTTTCATTCCATATTTGTTAAACAATGCGATCAACCGTCTATCCTGTTCTACTCCGTCATCATAGCTGAAAGTGACCGCTTTCTTCTTACCATTCCACATAATAATTACCATACCTTTCCATAACCTGCAGACTTTTCTGTTTCATTGAAAAATCATCTGCGCAAAATCCGTAAAGCAAGGTCTCCACACATTCCAGTCATGCTCTCCGGGATAAATCCTTCTGATTTCATGAACACCCTTTTCCCGGATAATTTCATCCTCTGCCAGAAACCTGGGAAGGAAGCTGTCCTTGAATCTTCTCTATATGGTGATATTCTCAGAATTTCATCTGTCTGCATGTTCTGACACCATTGACATAAATGTCATTTGCCAGCTCTGTAACAAGCCGCATATCCTGCCAGGTTTCACACTTATTCCCCATAAAAGTAATGTTATCAAAATGGACATCATGGACACGTACTTCTTCTGTCGGTGTCTGATACCCCCGGATCATGGAGACCGGGATATCTCCGTTCAGCACCTGGATATTATCAAAATAGATATCATTAATCTCTCCTTTGGCAAGCTGTTCCGTATATCTGCAAAGCAGAACCTTAATATCGAACAGTTTCTGTTCTGCCTGCTCTACTCTGATATTTTTATAATGTATATCATGAACATGGCCGCCATCTGCCTGATGGATGGAAAGCGCCGCACCACCCATGTTTCCTTCATACTGGCAGTGTATAATATCACAATCCTCAAATACCAGGTCGTGGATTTCGCTCTGGAGGGCATAACCAAGCTCTATGGCATTACCGGGTTCTGCATTCCAGATCACGTTATTGTGAACACGCACTTTTGTTACGTCACGTACCGTTGACGGATCTTCAAACAATCTTTGGGATTTGATGCAGATACTGTCGTCTGTGGAACGGATAAAGCAATTTTTTACCTCTACATCCTGACTGCTCGTAATATCAATACCGTCTCCCGTTACAATCCTCGACATAATATTCATATCATCAATTACAACATGGTCACACGCCGCAGGAACTACATGCCAGGAAGGTCCGTCTACAGCAGTAAAGCCTTTTAAGAGTACATTATTACACCACTTGGCATAGATAAAGAAACGGTGTGCATTACTGTCCGGCAGATGCCAGCAGGCTCCGTTGATAATTCCGTTTCCTACAATGGAAATATTGTCACAATGGTCTGCATATACACACCCTGATACAACCGCACCTTCCTCAATATAAACCGTATCATTGGACTTTAAGGTAAGAACTCCTACATTATATACCTTGCCCTTATCAAAGCAGATGGTGGTATCTGCCGGCTTCTCAATCCTGTGCGAGCAAAGTACAAACAATGCATCATGAAGACCGCCATCTGTCTCTACAGTAAACTTTCTCGGTTCATCAAGATGGATATGGACTGTTTCTCCTTTTACAGAAGGAACTATGCCAAAGCCGGACGGACGGATTTCAAGTTTTTCATATGGTGTATGGATTGAAATCTCCAGATCATACGCTTCGTTATCTACTACTACAACATAGTCAAACGAATCTGTATGGTATACCACTCGCTCTGTTCCATTGCAGGTAACACTGTATTTTGTTGATTTTTCCAATTCATCTACGGAATTTAAAATAAATCTCGGTTCCTTGACCGGGTCCGGATTAGGATAATAAATCAAATCATTTTCAAAATCCTTCATGTCTCTTTTCTCCTATGCTTGTATAATGTTCTCAGAAACAAGGTGGTCACTACTGTTTCCAATACTGATACGCAGTTTCATCCCGCTGCTGACGGTTTCCATGTTTTTGCCATAATATGAGAATTCTTCCTGGTCAATAAAGAAATCTACATCCTTCTTCTCCCCCGGCTCCAGGAAAACCTTCCGGAAACGGATAAGCTCTTTCTTCGGACGTACTACAGATGCATATAATGTTTCATAATAACACTGGACTACTTCTGCTCCCGCAACATTCCCTGTATTGCGCACATTACAATGTACATGTACTTTTTTATCCTGTCCTATCTGCACATCAATGTCAGAAATATCAAACTCTGTATAGGACAGTCCATAACCGAATGGATATAACGGCGTATTGGGGATATCCATATATCTGCTGGTGAAACGGTTTTCTGAATTATCTTCTGTAAGTATATGTCCGGTTTTTATATCCCAGTAGCTTATGGGCGCCTGTCCCACACACCATGGAATACTCACAGATAATTTGCCGGAAGGGTTTATTCTGCCATACACAATATCTATGATTGCTTCAGCTCCCATAGTTCCTGGTCTCCAGGCCATAATGACAGCCTTGGATTTTTCTGATATCCTCCGCAGATCCAATGGTCTTCCTGCAATTACCACAGTCACGATATTACTTGTACGTTCTGCTATTTTTTCAAATAACACCTGCTGCTCTTCCGGCAAAGTCAGGAATGCCCTGCTGGCAGCCTCTCCTGACTGGGATTCATGTTCACCCAGTACACATACAACCGTATCTTCATGGGTTATCGTTTCCAGCCACTGCTCATCCCTTGGCTTGTCAGACAATTCCTGTTCCACCTGCCATACCTTACACTCTGCATCAGAAAGAATATTGCATCCTGTAATACATTCTGCTTCTATCTGCTTTTTTTGTAAAACATCTTCTATTGTTTCAACTGCCTCATGTTCTCCAAAAATTGACCAGCGGCTTAATAATTCTCTTGACGCTGTATAAGGACCTGCCCAGATAACTTTCTTCTTCATGCTTAATGGAAGTATCTTTTCATTTTTCAAAAGGACACAGCTTTCGCCTGCCAGCTGATATGCCTTTTCCCGGTTATGCTGAGTCAGTTTTCCACTCTTTCCAAGACCGGCAAACGGATTTTCAAAAAGCCCCAGCTGATTTTTCATCATCAGGACTCTGAATGCACTTTCATCAACAAACGCTTCCGGAATCCTGCCGCTTTCTACCAGTTTTTCAAGACACCGCATATAAGCAGGACTCATCATATCAATGTCTACACCGGCTTCTGAAGCCTGGATTGCTGCTTCTTCCATATCAGCTGCCACTCCCTGTTCTTCCAGCTGACCTATGGAGCCCCAATCTGAAATTACAGTTCCCTCAAATCCTTCCTTATCCCGCAGAAGCCCTTTAAGAAGTTCCTTATTTCCGCTTATCGGTTTACGGTCAATAGCATTAAAAGCTGTCATGACCATAGCAGGCTTTGCTTTTAATGCCATGCGGAAAGGTTTTACATACTGTTCCAGAAATGTCCGCTGGGATATTTCAACATCATTATATTCCCTTCCTGCATTCACTGCCCCGTAACCTGCAAAATGCTTCAGGCATGCCGCTATTCCGGTATCAGCTTTCTGTTGATAGCCATCTACCATTGCTTTTCCCATGATCCCGTTTACATAGGGGTCTTCTCCAAAGGATTCCATTATCCTTCCCCATCTGGGATCTCTTGAAACATCAATCATAGGAGAAAATGTTGCCCTTAGCCCTTCTGAAGATGCCTCCGAGGCAGCTATAGAAGCCGCCTCAGACACCAGTTCCGGATGAAATGAACACGCCTGCCCCAACGGAATCGGATAAATTGTCCGGCATCCATGGATAACATCTGCCATAAAGAGAAGCGGAATATGATGGGGATGCTGTTCCATATATCTGCTCTGGATATCATATATTTTATCTTTACCGATCACTCCAAGCACTGAACCGGCATATTGAGTGATCCATTCCGGTGGTAACTGTTCGCCAACAACACCTGTGAGCACTGCCTCTTTATCGAAGTATACACCGGTGAGCTGCACCATCTGTCCTATTTTTTCCTGTAATGACATTTCTGACAGCAATTGCTGTAATTCATGTATTTCCATAAATACTCCTTATGTTCAATCCGTTTATTTCTAATGTTCATTTCTCCAAAGATCAGCCCGAAGCATCTAAGACCGTATTTTACTCAAAGTAGATTGTCCTGCCACTTTCTGCAGACTGGTAGATTGCTTCCAGAATACGTGTGACAACTGCAGCCTGTGCAGGCTTCACAACCTGTTCTGCCCCATCAACAACGATGTGGTAAAACAATTCCTGTTCATAGTCTGCTGCTGACTTTTCTTTTCCTGAGAAAAATGCTACTCCACCGCTTGATAATTCCGGTTTCTCTACTACCTGTGTGTTATGGTGGATGTAATTGATCCTAAGACCGTCTTTCATATCAGCTCCGGCTTTTGTACCACACAGACTTGTTTTTGCCTCATCAACCTCCAGTGTGTTCAGTGCCCAGGCTGATTCCAGTTCGATTACTGCCCCATTTTTCATACGGATAAATCCAAAAGCAGAATCTTCTACACAGAACTTATCCGGATCCCAGTTACCAAATGCATTTCCCTGGTCTGTCTGATCAGACAGCTTGTGGAAGGAAGCACCCGTGACAGACTGCACTTCATAATTATCCATCATCCATAATGTCAGATCCAGTGCATGTGTACCAATATCAATCAGAGGACCGCCGCCCTGTTCTTCTTCATTCAGGAACACACCCCAGGTCGGAACAGCTCTTCTTCTGAGTGCATGTGCTTTGGCAAAATAGATTTCTCCCAATTCATCACTTTTGCACATTTCCTTCAGATACAGTGAATCTGTACGATAACGGTTCTGATATGCTATGTTGAGAACTCTGTGTGTTCTTTCAGCAGTTTCGACCATCTTCTGTGCTTCTGCATAATTTTTTGCCATTGGCTTCTCACACATGACATCTCTTCCTGCCTCCATTGCTGCTATAGAGATTTCTGCATGGGAACGGTTTGGGGTAGTTACATATACAACATCCAGATCTTCTTTTAAAAGTTCACGGTAATCTTCAAATACTTTTGCATTTTCTGTGCCAAATTTTTCTTTTGTCTCCTGCGCACGCTCTATGATGATGTCACAAAAAGCCACAACCTCATAGAGACCACTTTTCTGCATAGCCGGGAGATGTTTTCCGTTAGCAATTCCTCCACAGCCTACGATTCCTGCTCTTAATTTTCTCATGGTATTTCCTCCTTATTTGCACTTTTCTGTGTTATATAACATATTTCTCCAGATATCTTTTACTGAGAATTAAAGACTTCTCCACCTTTTCCTTGGAATCCTCAAATGCTTTATCTTCTATTTCGATACATGTACAGCCATCATATCCTATATCAGTAAGTGCTGACACGTATTTTCCCCAGTCCACATCGCCAAGTCCCGGAATCTTAGGTGACATATATTCCAGCGGATAAGCCATGATGCCACAGGACTCTAATTTATCCCTGTATATCTTGATATCTTTGTAATGAACATGGAATATTTTATCCTTAAATTCATAAAGCGGGCGGATATAGTCGATCATTTGCCAGATAAAGTGGGATGGATCGTAATTAATGCCAAGATTATCACTGTCCAGGATCTTGAAGACCTCTCTCCAGATTGGCGGAGTTGTCATCAGATTCTGTCCTCCGGGCCACTGTTCCTCACCAAAAAGCATCGGGCAGTTTTCAATTGCTATTTTTACGTCACATACCTCTGCCAGTTTTATGATTGGTGGCCATATTTCTTTTACAAGTTCAAGATTTTCCCGTACATTTTTGGTCTGATCCCTTCCGATAAATGTTGTGACCATGCCAACACCTAACTTTTTACTTGCACGTATGACATTCTTCAGATGTTCAATAGCAGCATTTCTTTTCTCTTTATCTGCCGTCATTACGTTAGGATAATATGCCAGTGCAGAGATTTCTACTCCCGCTTTTTCTGCATATGCCTTAATATGGGCTGCATATTCATCATCCTGGTTTACCCGTTCTGCATCTATATGGCTTACACCCGCATATCTTCTTTCTGCTTTTTCTTCTGGCCAGCATGCCACTTCCACACATTCAAATCCCTGCTCTGAAGCAAAATCCATCATTTGTTCATAAGTCCATCCGTCAAGGATTGATGTAATAAACCCAAGTTTCATAGAAAAAATCCTCCTGTATCTGTTTTCCCTATTTTGCCCATGGAGTTGGTGTAAATTCTCCACCCCTGCACCATTTCAGATAATTCAGTGCATGAAGCTGTCCGGTCATCTCCAGTTCTCCGGAATATACAGGATCGTGGTATCCCTCAATGCAGATATCGTCCTCATATCCGTTACTTCTTAAAATAGAAATGATATCTCTCCAGTTCGTGTCACCAAAGCCCGGCATACGATGCCATACAAATGGGACTGCGCCTGATATGCCGCTATGTCTTACAGCATCCCAGTCTATTGTTGCATCTTTTCCATGTATATGTACTATTTTTTTGCACCATTTTCTCAGCTCTGTTACCGGATCGATAAGCTGTACCATCTGATGTGTCGGCTCCCATTCCAGTCCGAAGTTATCATTCTTTACTTCCTCAAACATCACTTCCCATGCTTTAGGGTTAAAACCGATATTACATGTCGCATGTTCCCATGTTCCATCCATAAGGCAATTCTCAATTCCCAGCTTCACTCCCTTTTCTTCTGCAAGATCAGCCAGTTCCCGGAATACCTTGCCAAACTCTTCATATGCGGATTCTACCGGCTTTCCTTCCCACGCTCCTGCAAAAGTACTCACATGTGTAGCTCCGAATTTTCCGGCAGTGCAGATTACATTTTCCAGTGTTTTCCTATGCTCTGCATACTGGATAGGATTGCAATAGTATCCAACTGTCGTGATTTTGGAATCCGTACCTGCCAACAGTTTTTCCGTGCTCAATGCCAGCTTATCAAGGTCAGTCCCTTCCAGTGACATATGGAAATTAAGAGAAAATGTCTCAAATCCTTTTCCAATAAATCCCTTTAACCATTCTTCTGCCTTAGCTCCAGGAACGCATGTTCCTATTTTTATCTGTTTCATACTTATTTTCTCCTGTTCCTTCATAAATACTTATGATTCATACTGTCTATAATCAATCACCTGGTTTGTTTCTGCTGATTGGAAAATAGCTTCCATTAGTTTCATTACACGCATCACCTGGAAGAGCTTAATCTCCGGCTCTGCCCCATCTCTTATAACTGCTGCTACATTCCTATGGAAATCCGCAATATCTCCGGACACATGTGGCAGCTCTTCTTTCACGATTGTATCTTCCCGTCTCGGAGCCATGGTTTTGGTCAGACCTGCTGCTGTCTTTACCGGCACTACTTTCTCTTCGGTTATGCCTGTTTTCCGTATGATCTCACCATTTAACTGCCAGTCCCTGATTACCGCAGTACCATCTTCACCCAGTACATACCATCTTGGCAGGGAAATATAATTATTGGTACCTACTTCAACTAAGACTTCCGTTCCGCCTTCAAATGTCAGGATTGTGGTGAACCCATCATCCACTTCCTGATTGGTAATATGGGTAAGTGATGCATATACAGTTTCAATTTCTCTATCTCCGTAAAGATACAGAATCTGATCCAGCAAATGTACACCCCAGTCAAGAACCATTCCGCCACCATGTATTTTTTCTTTTCTCCAGTCGCCCGGAATACCCCTTGAACCATGCACACGGCTTTCTATCCGGAAGACATGCCCCAGCTTCTGCTCCGCTACAAGCTTTCGTATGATCAGGAAATCATCATCCCAGCGCCTGTTCTGGTGTACTGTCAGGAACTTTCCTGTTTCTTTGGCAACATTTACCATCTCCTGAAGATCAGAAGATGACAGAGTCACCGGTTTCTCTGATATCACGTTTTTCCCCGCATGCATAGCACGGATTGCAATCGGCTTATGGCAGTCATTTGGAGTGGCAATCAACACGACATCAATATCCGGGTCTGATAACATTTCCTCTTCCGAGCCATACACAGAAAAACCTTTTTCTTTTGCTTCTATTCTCTTTTCTTCCTTGATATCATAGATACCACCAATTTCAATTTCCGGTACATTTGACAGGATTTCTGTATGCCATCTGCCCATTCCACCATATCCTATCAGTCCGTAGATTACTTTGTTTTCCCGCATTATATACCTCCAATTAAGGAACAACGGCTAATGAACACCATCAGCCGCCGTCTCTTTTACTTACTTAATTCATCGTTGATTTCTTTGAGAATCTGGTCACCGCCCTTATTCTTCCAGTTTTCAACAAAAGTATCAAATTCACTGATATCTGCTTTTCCCATAACAATTTTTGCAAATGTTTCTTCTTCCATTTTTTTCAGGTTTGCCCATTTGGTCTCCATGGTTTCTGTCTGACCGCTATATGCATTGTAAACCGGTATATATTTATCATTTACATAGGGAGCTCCTCCAACCAGAAGTGACACAAGTCTCGGAAGATTAGTTTTTGCAAGGTCACTGTCCAGATTCCATTTATCCAGGCTGAAATCATCATAAGGTTCCTTTTTCAGTTCAGTAACCGCTTCCATATCATTCTTTAACAATTTATGCTGTGAGAAATCGACATCATCCATTGTAATCTCTCCTGCAAGATATTTTTCAAGAGTCTCCGTGGATACTTCAATCTCATCTGCATTGTCGTAGCCATTCCATAACGGATAAAAATCCGCACAACTCATTTCTGAGGAGGTAATGCCATCGTCTGTCCACTGTTGTTCATTAGCAATCAGATAGCTAATAATCTTAAATGCAGCTTCCGGGTTCTTGCAGCTCTTGCTTACTACTACATATTTCGTTGTAGGCTCTGCCATATGCGTATAATAGTCTCCGTCCTCAGCCAATGGTGTAAAATATGCTCTCCAGTCTGCTTCGCCTGCCAGTGTGGCTTCTCCCACCGTATAACCACTCCACCATGGTCCAAAGAAAATTCCGACCTTTCCAGCCAGAAGAGGTTCCTTACTGTCATTTCTGACAAGCATTTCCGGATCAATCAGTTTATCTGTATACAATTTCTGTATTTTTTCCAGAGCTGTTCTGGTCTCCGGCTGAATTGAACCATACTTTACAGTTCCATCCTCATCCTGCAGCCAGTACTGTGGATAAGACTGGAATCTGCTGAACAATGGATCCAGTCCATATTGGTTTCCTCCAATTGCATTCATGTGATCTGAATTGCTTGGTCCAAGAATTCCAATGGTATCAGCTTCTCCGTTGCCATCCGGATCCTGGGTTACGAATGCCTCTGCTACTGTTACCAGCTCATCCCAGGTTCTTGGAACCTCCAGTCCAAGATTATCCAGCCAGTCCTGACGGATCCACATTTCATTGATGCCGCCAGCTGCGATATTCGGGGCTGGGATTGCCATCATCTCTCCCTTATCATTCGTGATACATTTTTTCAGCTCTTCTCCACCGGATTCCACAAATCCTTTCAGCGTATCTGAAGCATAGTCATCAAAATACTGATCAAGCGGCTGGATCATATCATATTTCAGAAGTGCCCTGTACTGTGCAGCATTGACATTCATCATCTCAGGGATCGTACCGCTTCCGATACACAGGTTCATTTTCTCATCAAAGTCAGATGAGGATGCAACCCAGTCGTATACGACCTCGATATTAAGCTCATCCTTCAAGAAGCGTGTATAGGAGTTATCATCATAGCTCATTCCGTCAGGAATCTTCGCATTTGGATTCAATGAACCGCCCAGATGGACAGTTACTGTCTCTGCATATTTTGAAAATGGGAGATCTTCCTTGGCTGTTCCTTCTGCCTCACCTACTGCTGTTGTCTGTGTGTTTTCTTCTGATGTTTTGCCGCATCCTGCCAACGCAGTCGCAGCCAGTGCCGTTGCACTTACAAGTGCGATAATCTGTTTCTGTTTCATATTTCTTCCTCCTTTTTTTATCCTTTTACTGATCCAAGTGTAATACCATCTACAAAATATCTTTGCAGGAATGGATATACAATCAGTACCGGTATCATAGCTATAAATATCTTTGCTGCATCCAATGAGAGATTATTTAATTTTATCGCCTGTGCGATCTGTTCTACGTTCATTGTAGAATAATCCAGTGTTACAACCATCTGCTGGATATAGGTCTGCAGTGGGTAACTGCTTTGTCTTGTACTCAGGACCATTCCCTGGAAGAATTCATTCCAGTACATGACCATGGTAAAAAGTGCAATGGTTGCCACCATCGGTTTAGCCAGCGGTATGTATATGGATATCAGATTCCTCCACGGTCCGCCGCCATCAACAAAACATGCTTCTTCCAGCTCTGATGGAAGATTTTTAAAAAAGTTCACTGCAAGGATTACATTAAACACCTGTAGTCCTGTTCCCAGCACCAGTCCCCAGATACTGTCCATCAGATGGTAGTTTCTCATAGTGATATACCATGGAACAGTACCACCATTGAACAACATACAAAATACGAGAATCCACATGAAGATTTCTTTATGGGGGAACTGCTTTTTCGTTCTTGACAATGGGAACGCTGCCATAAGAACACATACCATGCTGACAGCAGTACCCAGTACTACTCTTTTTATAGATATCAGGAACGAACCAAAAAATGCACCTTCTCCCAAAATCTTCTGGTAGGAGAGCAGATTGAAGCCAACCGGCCAGAAAGCAACTTTTCCTGCATTAACGGCTTCCTTGCTGCTCAAGGATACACAGAGGACATACCATACAGGCATAATACAGATCAACGCGACTATAACAAGGAACACCACATTCAAAACATCGAAAATCTTGGAGCCGAGGCTTTTGTTCTCAATCATAGATATCACCTCCTAAAACAGTTTATAACCGGTAAATTTATCTGCAAGCCAGTAACCCAGGGCAATCAATATGACACTAATCACAGACTTGAATAATCCGACTGCTGTTGCCAGAGAATACTGCAGATTCTGTAAACCAGCCCTGTATACCCATGTATCAATAATATCTCCTGTTGAATATACCAATGGGTTATACAGATTATAAATCTGGTCAAATCCTGCATTTAATATATTGCCAAGAGACAGGATAGCCAGAAGTGCTACTGTCGTCCTTATACCCGGCAGCGTCACATGCCATATCCTCTTAAACCTGCCGGCACCATCTACTGCTGCCGCTTCATACAATGATTTATCAACACCCAGGATAGCAGCAAGATAAACTACTGTATTATAACCGAACCCTTTCCAGATGTCCGTACCAATCACCAGCGGCTGGAACAGCTTTGCTTCCCCGAAGAAATTGACCGAATCGCCGCCAAACAGCTGTATCAGCTGATTTATCGGTCCTGTATAACCGAAAATGTTCAGCACGATCTTTGCAAGAATAACCCAGGACAGAAAATACGGTAAGTATACGATTGTCTGAATCGGACGCTTTAGTCTTTTCAATGCCAGTTCATTTAATAATAATGCAAAGATCAGCGGGAAAATAATATTTCCAATGATCTTACCCACAGCAATAGTGACTGTATTCCGCAAAACCTGCGCAATGTCACTCATCTGAAACATATACTCAAAATTAGCCAGACCAACAAATTTGGAATGCAGGATGCCCTGTCCCGGATTATAATCCTGAAAAGCCATCACGATTCCAAACATAGGCACGATACTGAAAAAGAACAGCCACAGGAAAGCCGGTACCAGCATTATGTAATAATGTTTCACAAACCTTTTAATGTACATGAGTAAACCTCCCTTCTTTTATAGACAGTTTATCCTGTAATCATATTTTTCACTAGACGATATTGTTTCTGATTTTACAGTCTTTTTTTAAATTTAAAAAAAATGTCCGAATCAAATCGAACATTTTTTAACCCTGTTTGCATATTCTGTTGGTGTGCATCCATATTCTTTTGTAAACACTTTTGTAAAATAATAATAATTGTCATATCCCAGATCTGATGCAATCTGCGTGATATTTTCAGTTCCTTTTTCCATTTTACATGCCGCCGCATGCATTTTTCTGCTGATCACATAGTTATGAAATGTATCACCGGTCATTTCTTTAAATCTCGTGCTGAAATAGCTTCTGCTCATTCCAATCTCCGCTGCGGCATCTTCCGACTTCAGATTTTCTTCTATATGTTCTTCTATGTATAGGATGGTCCTTGCAAAGATATAGATATCATTTGCTTTTTCTGTCTGCAGACACGTCCGGTACAGATCATCCTTCCATTTTTTTACCCATGCCAGCATATCATTTACGGAGGATAGCGCCGGAAATTCATACTCTTCCCCTGTGATCTCCTGAATGTGGTGGAGGCTCTTTACAAAAATCCTTTCGGCAGTGCGAAGCTCCACTTCCCCTGTCATTTCACACAACCTGCCAAACTCGTTATCATCATATATCCATCTGGTGTTCATCCATGCATTTTCCAGCTTTTTGCGTAATCCGTGATCCTCCTGCCTTTTTTCCTTTTTTAACAGATTATCCTTATATTTTCTATCCACCCGCTCCAGTATCTGGTCACAGTCATCCCCATCAAAGCTTATCTTAGATATGTAATCCAGTGCTCCCAGTCTCATGGCTTTCTGTGCATAACGGAAATCTTCATGTACTGAAAAAATCACAAATTTCACATCCGGATATTCTGTTCTGCATCTTTCCATCATCTCAAACAAATCTTACCCCTTTTCTTCTATTTTTTAGTTGTTTCTATCCAGCTCATTATTAGGAACAATTCTT
>ENA-ORCM01001618-ORCM01001618.1-human-gut-metagenome-genome-assembly--contig:-NODE-1618-length-18577-cov-7.207027_pt1 | contig 18577 bp, 19 predicted proteins | sample MGYA00242906_ERZ507928 | MGnify/ENA primary metagenome ERZ507928 (study PRJEB26167, sample SAMN06115497) | human gut metagenome | host: Homo sapiens | place: China:Shanxi | collected 2015-05-07...
GAATACGGCGTGGCCGCCCACTGGAAGTACAAGCAGAACGGGCAGGGCGCCGGCACCGAGGGCAAGTACGAGTGGGTGCGCCGCCTGCTGGAAAATCAGGAGGGCGCTGACGCGGAGGAATTCATCCACTCCCTGAAGGTGGATATGTTCGCCGACGAGGTGTTTGTGTTCACCCCCAACGGCGACGTACAGAATCTGCCTGCCGGAGCCACCCCCATCGACTTCGCCTATGCCATTCACTCCGCCGTGGGCAACCGCATGATCGGTGCCAAGGTCAATAACCGCATCGTCACGCTGGATCATGTGCTGAAAAACGGCGATATTGTGGAGATTCTTACCTCCAAAAACGCCAAAGGCCCCAGCCGGGACTGGGTGAAAATCGCCAAGTCCACCGAGGCCCGCTCCAAGATCCGGCAGTGGTTCAAAAAAGAGCGCCGGGAGGAAAACATTGCCAACGGCCGCTCCGCCTTTGACGCGGAGCTGCGCCACTGCGGCATCGCCATGAAGGACGTGCTGGACCCGGAATTCCTGCCGGTGCTGCTGAAAAAAGTGGCCTATCCCTCCCTGGACGATCTCTACGCCGCCATCGGCTACGGCGGCTTCACCGCCCAGAAGGCGGTCAGCCGGATTCAGGGAGAATTGCAGCGCCGCCAGCAGCAGCGCCATCAGGAGCAGCTGGTGCTGGAAGCCGCCGCGGAGACCCGCGAAGAACCCAAGCCGGCGGATCCCCCCAAGCAGCCCAAGGCCGTCAAGAGTGAGCAGGGCATCATCGTGGAGGGGCTGGACAACTGTCTGGTGAAATTCTCCAAATGCTGTTCCCCTGTGCCGGGGGATGACATTGTGGGCTTCATCACCCGCGGCTACGGCGTGTCCGTCCACCGGGCAGACTGCCCCAACGCCGCCCCGGAAAAGCGGAAGGAGCAGCCGGGCCGCTGGATCAAGGTTTCCTGGGGCAGCGACACCAACGACAGCTATCCCACTTCCATCGAAGTGGTCTGCAAGGACCGGCTGAACCTGCTGCTGGACATTTCCTCCGCCCTTTCCAGCACCAAAACCTTTGTGCTGGGACTGAACACCCGCAGCACGGAGGACGGCTTCGCCATCATCCGCATCGAGGTGCGGATTCAGGACAGCACCCAGCTGGCCAACCTGATGAACAAGCTCCATCAGATCTCCGGCGTGCTGAAGGTCAACCGACCAGTGGGCTGATCCCCATCCCGGAAACGGCCAGTGGGTTAACCGCCGTCCCGGAAACGGACGGGCGGCAGGCCCTGCCGCCGTTCCGCTGCGGAGCGTTCCAAATACGAAACAAGGAGTCATCGCCATGCGTGCAGTTGTTACCCGCGTAAAAAACGCCTCCGTGGTCATCGGTGAAAAAGTCAACGGCCAGATCGGCACCGGCTTTCTGGTGCTGCTGGGCGTCGGCCCCAACGATACGGAGACTACCGCCGACAAGCTGGCGGACAAGATCTGCAACCTGCGGATCTTTGAGGATGAAAACGAAAAGATGAATCTGAATCTGGAGCAGGTAGGCGGCAGCCTTCTGGTGGTGTCCCAGTTCACCCTGTACGCCGACACCTCCTCCCGCCGTCCCGGCTTCTCCGGCGCGGCCAAACCCGATCTGGCCATTCCCCTCTATGAGCGGTTCATGGCGCATTGCCGGGAACGGGGCTTTGACGTGCAGCACGGCGAATTCGGTGCCGATATGCAGGTTTTCTCCCAGAACGACGGCCCCGTGACCATTCTGTTTGATACCGAAGCCTGACTGATTTGGAGGAGGTGCATCCCATGAAGATCCAAGCCCTACAGGTTGGTTCCATCGGCACCAACTGCTATATTCTCTGTGATGAAAATGCCCATACCTGCGCCGTGATCGATCCCGGTGCGGAACCGGAGCTGATCCTCTCCGCCGCCGAAAAGCTGGACTGCACCGTGGATAAGATCCTGCTGACCCACGGCCACTATGACCACACCGGCGGCGTCGCCGGGCTTTTGCAGGCGATGCCCCAGACTCCCGTTTATATTCATCAGGCCGATTTCAACAATCCGCAGACCCAGCTGTTCCCTCTGAAAAGTGAACTGGCCCGCATCCCCTTCGGCGGCGTGAATTTCTACGGTGAGGGGGACTGCATCACCGTGGGTACTCTGGAGCTTCAGGTGCTCCACACCCCCGGTCACTCTCTGGGCAGCGTGACGCTGCTGTGCGGAGATACCCTGTTCTGCGGGGATACCCTGTTTGCCGGTTCCTGCGGCCGGACGGATTTTCCCGGCGGCAGCATGGAGGACATGATGACCTCTCTGGCCCGGCTGGCGGCGCTGCCCGGTGATTACCGGGTTCTCCCCGGCCATATGCATCCCAGCACGCTGGAGCGGGAGCGGGCCTGCAATTCCTATATCCAGATGGCGCTGCGGGGGCGGAACGAATGAAGCTGGAATTTCACGGCCACGACGAGTGCTACATCGTGGAGCAGAGCCTGATGAACCTCTTTCCGCTGGAAAAGCCGGTGTATGGAACCGTGAAGCCGGGAGAGGACGACTGGTGCCGCCTCACCGCCGCGGAAACGGCGGAGACCTGCCACGTCACGGCGGAGCTGCGCTATCAGGGCGGCACCGCCGCCGCGGAATTTACGTCCCCCCTCTCCGGCACGGACTTTGAACGGGAAGGCCAGCGGCGGCACGCCGTGGCAGCCTGCTTCTATCTGGCCTTTCTGGAGCTGTACCCCCAGCTGTCCCAGACAGGCCGCGCCGCTGGAAAGCTGACGCTGCCCCCATGGGGGATGCTCACCGGCGTCCGGCCCGACAAGCCCGTTACCTGGGCGCTGATGGAGGGCAAAACCCCGGAGGAAGCCAAAAACTATCTGAAAACCCACTACTTTGTCCCGGAGGAGCGGGCCGCGCTGGCGCTGGAAACCGGCACAGTGGGCTATCGCGCCCGGAAGCGGCTGGAAGCGCGGGACATCGACCTGTATGTAGGGATTCCCTTCTGCCCCACCCGCTGCGCCTACTGCTCCTTTGTGAGCCAGAGCGTGGAGCGGAGCTTTTCTCTGGTGGAGCCGTATGTGAAGGCCCTCATTGCGGAGATCCGGGCCGGCGGAGAGATGGCGCGGAAGAACCGCCTGCGTCCCCGCACCTTCTACATGGGCGGCGGAACCCCCACCACCCTGACCGCAGACCAGATGGATGCGGTGCTGACGGCGCTGGAGGAATCCTTTGACCTGTCCGCCTGCCCGGAGCTGACTGTGGAGGCCGGACGGCCGGACACCATCACCGCCGAAAAGCTGGCGGTTCTGAAGTGCCACGGCGTCACGCGGGTATCTGTCAATCCCCAGACCATGGAGGACCGGGTGCTTGCCGCCATCGGCCGCCGCCACACGGCAGTGGAAACGGAGCAGGCCATGGAGCTGGTGCGGGCCTATCACTTCCCCCATGTGAACATGGATCTCATCGCCGGTCTGCCGGAAGACACGCCGGAGGGCTTTCGCCGTTCTCTGGATAAATGTCTGGAACTGGGCGCCAGCAATATCACCGTCCACACGCTGGCGCTGAAAAAGGGCAGCCGGATTCTGACGGAAGGGCTGTCCATTCCCGACGGCGCTGCCGTGCAGGCCATGCTGGACTATGCCGCCCCCACCCTACGGCGCGCCGGGTTCGCCCCCTATTACCTCTACCGGCAGAAATATATGTCCGGCAGCTTTGAAAACGTGGGCTGGTGCCGTCCCGGCGGGGAATGCTGGTACAACGTGGACATCATGTCGGAGCTTTGCTCCATTCTGTCCTTTGGGGCAGGCGGCTCCACCAAGATGGTGGAACCGGGCACCAATCACATTGAGCGGGTCTTTAACGTGAAATATCCCAAGGAATACACGGAGCGGCCGGAGAAAACCCTGCAAAATCAGGCCGCTTTCGCGGAATTCTATGCAAAATACGTCCCGGAAGCATGAACGCGGCATCCGCCGCAGGGAGGGTCTTTTATGGAACACAGTTATGAAGCCTGCCGCGCCAAAGCGGAGGAACTGATTCAGGACACCGTCTGTACCATCGGGCTGGGGGCCAGACGGCTGACAGACGCCGCCAGACGGCAGATGGAGCTTGCGGATCTCCGGGCAGAGGTCAACACCTGCCTCCGGGAGCTGGGAGAGCTGCTGTACGCCACCCACACCGGCACCCCTACGGATTCCGACGTGCTGCTGGCAAAAATGCAGGAGATCGACGGTCTGAAGGCCCGGCTTCGGGAACTGGAAGGCGACCTGGTGATTCACCTGCTCTGCCCCCGCTGCGGCCGGGAAGTCTGCCCTGACGACGTTTACTGCCGGGACTGCGGTGAAAAGCTGTAAAGCACGCCCCGGCGCATAACCCCTCTTGTCGTCTCATATTTTTCACTAAAGACGGGCTGGCTTTCTGCCGGTCCCTCTGAATTTTGAAATTCGAGGTATCATTCATGGCAACTCCTGCAAAAAAGCAATCCTTTCTGGGCGGCGCCGCCATTTTGACGGCCGCCGTGGTCATCGTCAAGCTCATCGGCGCGGCCTATAAGATCCCCCTGAGCAACATTCTGGGCAGCGCCGGGCAGACCTACTTTGATACGGCCTATCAGATCTACAACTTTCTCCTGACCTTCTCCACGGCGGGTCTGCCGCTGGCCATCTCCCGGATGACCAGTCAGGCCCACGCTCAGGGGCTGGAAAACGAGAAGCGGAAGATCTTCCGCACCTCCATCTGGCTGTTCTTCGGTCTGGGGCTGGTCTGCTCCGTGCTGATGTTCTTCCGGGCGGACGCGCTGGCCCGGTTCCTGAATAACTCTCTGGCTTCCACCGCCGTGCAGGCGCTGGCTCCGGCCGTGTTCTGCGTGTGCCTGCTGGCCTGTATGCGGGGCTACACCCAGGGGCAGGGCAACATGACCCCCACCGCCATCAGTCAGGTGCTGGAAGCCCTGCTGAAGCTGGGCATCGGCCTGCCGCTGGCATGGTATGTGCTGCACATCGGCCGCACCGCTGAGCTGAGCGCCGCCGGGGCCATCGTGGGTGTCACGGCAGGCACAGCCGTCTCCATGCTGTTCCTCTTTGCCTATCTGGCTACCCATAAGAACCGGAAGGAGTCGCTGGACGTTCCCTCCACCAGCGGTCAGATCATCAAGCAGATCCTGCTCATCGGCGTCCCCATCACGCTGAGCAACTCCGCCATGAGCATCATCAACATCATCGACACCAAGATCGTCATGGGCCGCCTGCAAAACGGGCTGGGCCTTGCCGAAGAGGCCGCCGCCGTACTGAACGGCCAGTACCGCATCGCCATGAATATGCCCAACATGGTGGCCTCCTTCGTCTACCCCGTCACCATGAGCCTGATCCCCTTCGCCGCAGCGGCGCTGGCCCGGAAGGATCACGCCGAAGCGGACCGGATCATCTCCTCCGCCTTCCGACTCATCGCTATCCTCGCTCTGCCGGCGGGCATCGGCCTTTCCGTACTGTCCACGCCCATTGAGATCCTGATGCTGCCCATGCAGCCGGAGGACGCGCTGGCGGCAGGCCCGCACCTGCGGATTCTCGGCATCGCCCTGATCTTCATCTGCCTGATGATCCTGACCAACGCCATTCTGCAAACCTACGGCAAGGAAAAGCTGCCTATCTTCACTGTGATCGCCGGCGGCGTGGTGAAGGTGGTCATGAACTATATCCTTGTGGGCAACCCGGAAATCAACATCCACGGCGCGCCCATCTCCACCCTGTGCTGCTACCTGACTATCTGCGTGCTGAACCTGTTCTTCGTTTGGAAATACTCCCCCCAGAAGCCCAGATACATTCAGCTCTTTGTCAAGCCGGTGTTTGCCTCCGCCGTGATGGGCGCCGCCGCCTGGGCCGTGTGCGGCCTTGTTTCCAGAGTTCTCAGCGGCCACAGCGCCTACGGCGTCAACGCGCTGGCCACCTTCTGCGGTATTCTGGCCGGCGTGGTGGTCTACGGGATCCTGGTCATCGCCCTGCGGATTTTGCGGGCGGAGGATGTAAAATCCCTGCCTAAAGGTGAAAAAATAGCCAAACTTTTGCATCTGAAGTGATGTATTTATAAAAAAACCAGTAATTCCAACGGATTCAGGTTAAAATATCTTGCAAAGGCAGTAGAGATATGGTAAATTTTCAAAGGAAAGAACGCTATGGGTGGGAGGATCTTCTCACCATCATGCACCTGCTCCGGGCGCCCGGCGGCTGTCCGTGGGACCGGGAGCAAACCCATCAGTCCATCCGCCGGAATTTTCTGGAGGAGACCTACGAGGCGCTGGACGCCATTGACCGGAACGATCTCCCCGGTATGAAGGAAGAGTTGGGGGACGTGCTGCTTCAGGTCGTGTTCCACGCCGTGATGGAGGAGGAACAGGAGCACTTCACTCCGGACGACGTGGTAGACGGCGTGGCGCAGAAGCTGGTGTTCCGCCATGCCCATGTGTTCGGTACCGCCGAGGCCACCGACAGTGCGCAGGCGCTGGAAGGCTGGGAAGCGCAGAAGAAGCAGGAAAAGGGATATACCTCCCCGGCGGACGCCGTGGAAGCTGTCCCCCACACCCTGCCTGCCCTGTGGCGGGCGGAGAAAATCGTCTCCCGGTCCGTGAAGGCGGGCTTCAACTGGGACTCCGTAGACGGTGCGCTGGATAAGCTGGACGAAGAAGCTGCCGAGCTGCGGCAGGCTGTGGAAGCCGGTAAGGCGGTTGACAGTCCCCATGGCGTCCGGGAGGAGATCGGCGACGCACTGTTCGTCCTCTGCAAGATCGCCCAGATGTCCGGCGTAGACCCGGAGGACGCGCTGCACCGCGCCTGCGACAAATATCAGACTCGGTTCCGCCGGGTGGCAGACGCTGCGGACAAGCCCCTTTCCGACTATACGGAGACTGAAAAAATCACCCTGTGGAAACAGGCCAAAAACGAATCTTCATCGCTGACGCGATAAGAGATAGATGGTAAAACCAATGAATATTACAGGAGGATATCACTCATGAACAAAGCTGAACTGATTGCTGCTGTGGCTGCTGCCGCTGAAATTTCCAAGAAGGACGCCGAGATCGCCGTCTCCGCCACTCTGGACACCATCACCAACGCCCTGAAGGAAGGCGACAAGGTCCAGCTGGTGGGCTTTGGCTCTTTTGAGGTCAAGAACCGCGCCGCCCGCACCGGCCGCAATCCCCGCACCAAGGAAGTTGTCGAGATCCCCGCTTCCAAGGTTCCCGTGTTCAAGGCCGGCAAGGCTCTGAAGGACGCTGTGGCTGAATAATTCTGCTGGAAAAAGGGGGCGTTTACGCCCCCTTTCATTTTTTTGAAAGAGGAAACATCATGCGCTTGGACAAATATCTCAAGGTCTCCCGCCTGATCAAGCGGCGGACTGTAGCCAACGAAGCCTGCGACAACGGTCTGGTCACGGTCAATGATAAGCCCGCCCGCGCCTCCTATGAGGTGAAGGAGGGCGACCGGATCTCCCTGCGCTTCGGTGCGCGGATCATCACCGTGGAGGTGCTGTCCGTGCAGGAGACGGTGCGGCAGAGTGAAGCCGCCGCCCTCTACCGCCAGATCTGATGGATTCTAACTCCCTCCCTGTCTGCATACACTGTGGACAGGGAGGGATCGATCCATGACCAACGAGTTCAGTATGCCTGCCGCCAGCCACCATCTGGAGCTGACAGGCCGGGAGCATCTCACCGTCTCCGGCGTGGAGGACGTGGAGCGCTTTGACGAAAGCGGCGTCATTATGACTACTTCAGCCGGAACGCTCATCGTCACCGGGGAAGACCTGCACATCGGCAAATTGTCTCTGGAGGGTGGGGAGCTGTTTGTGGACGGCCGTATCGACTCCATATCCTATGAGGACGCCCCCAACCGGCAGGGCGGCTTTTTCAGCCGGTTATTCGGGTAGCCGCCTATGGCCTTTCAGATCTCGGATCAGCTCCGCTCCTTCGGTCTTGCCATTTTGCTGGGTCTGGCCGCCGGTGTTGTGTACGATCTGCTGCGGACGGTGCGTCTGCGGTTCCCCAGCTTCACAGGGGTGCTGGATCTGCTGTACTGCCTGACGGCTGGCGGCGCGCTGTCCCTGTTCGTGCTGCGGCAGGCAGACGGGCAGTTCCGGGGGTTCATCCTGCTGGGGGCAGCCGGGGGCAGCGTGGTGTTTTTCATGCTGTTTTCCGCTTTTCTGCGTCCCGTCTGGGATTTTTGGCTGGATCGGAGCGTGGAATTTTTACACCTGCTGGTCTGGCCTGTGCGGAAAGGCTGGTCAACCTGCAAAAAAATCGTCAAGCAGACGAAAAACCTCTTTTATTTTTGTGAAAAATACGCTACAATAAGGAGTGTATCGAATCCGAAACCCCATGACAAAGGAGGACGGCCGCATGGCAAAGGGAGCAAGCAAACCCGCAAAGAAAAGATCCGGCGGCCTGTTGATCCACGTCGCGATCCTGCTGATTCTGATGGCGATCGGCTGGCAGCTGTACAGTCTGCGGAGCCAAGTAGCCGGCGCGCAGGCAGAAAAGGACCGCACCGCCCAGCAGGTAGAAACGCTGAAGCAAAGCAATGATGCGCTGCGCGCAGACATTGCAGAGGGCGCTACGGATGAAAAAATGAAGGATCTGGCCCGTGACGAGCTGGGCTGGACCGACCCGGACGAATACGTTTTTTACGACAAGTCCAACTGATCCCCTGTGATATCCGGCAGAAAGCCGTTTAATTTGAAAAAGGAGAGCAACACCATTTATGGAATACGAGGTCGGCGCAATTTTAGAGGGAAAAGTAACCAGCATCACCAAATTCGGCGCTTTTGTAGCGCTGGAGGGCGGAAAATCCGGCCTTGTACATATTTCGGAGATTGCCAATACCTATGTCAACGACGTCCATGATTTTCTTCAGGAGGGACAGGTCGTTAAAGTAAAGCTGTTAGCCATTAAGGAAGGGAAGCTGGATCTTTCCATCAAAAAGGCCCTGCCGGCGACGGAGCGGCCCGCCCAGCGTTCTTTCCAGCCCCGCCCTGCCGCTGCGCGTCCCGCCGCCCCGCGGCCTGCTGCGGCCCCCCACCGGCCCTCCGCACAGGCGCAGGCCGCCAATACCGCCCCTTCCGGCGACATGGCCTTCGAGGACAAGCTGAAGCAGTTTCTCTCCTCCTCCGAGCGGAAAATGGCCGATCTGAACCGGAACATTTCCGGCAAGCAGGGCGGCCGCCGCAGACGGTAAGCCGTTCCGGAGTGAATCCGTTTTACAGAGGAACGGGCTATCCCTGAAAAAACGTATAAAAGGAACCTGTCAGCCGCTGTGGCTGACAGGTTCCTTTTCTTTCTGCGGCACACCCCCCCACTTGCCGGAGGGCTTTCCGCCTCCGCAAGTGGGGTGTTTCCATATTCGCTGCGCCTATTAGTCCGCCGGTCTTTCTTTGGGCAGCGTCACCGTAATGACAGTCCCCTTTCCCGGCTCGCTTTCCAGATGGATGGCGCCGTGGTGATATGCAACGGCGTGCTTGACAATGGACAGGCCCAGTCCCGTGCCACCGATGGCGCGGGAGTGGCTCTTATCCACCCGGTAGAACCGCTCAAAGATCCGGCTCTGCTCTGCCGCCGGGATGCCGATGCCGGTATCCCGGACAGTGAGGGTTACATCCTGCGCCGTCTCCCCGGTTTCCACGGTGACGCTGCCGCCGGGGACATTGTATTTCACCGCATTTTCGCAGAGGTTGTACACCGTTTCCGCCAGCAGCCGCCGGACGCCGGTCATGGGGGCCGTCGTTCCGACCGCCGTCAGCGTCACGTTCCTTCCCGCCGCCAGCTCTGTCAGGGAACGGACTGTTTCCAGCGCCAGATCCTGAAGATCCACCAGCTCCGCAGACAGCTGTCCGCCCTCGTCCAGCTGGGACAGGCGGATAATGTCGTTAATGAGCGCCACCAGCCGTTCCGCCTCCTGATGGATCCGGCTCAGGAAGCGGGGGCGGTCCTCCGGCTTTGCAAGTCCCGTTTCCAGCAGCTCCGCGCTGCCGATGATGGATTGCAGCGGCGTTTTCAGCTCATGGGACACATTGGCGGTGAACTCCCGCCGCATCCGCTCGGCCTCCGCCTGCTCCGTCACGTCAAAGGCCAGCAGCACAATGCCCAGCGCGTCGCCGCCGGAGTCGATACAGCTGAGGTCGAACTGATAGATCCGTCCGCTCCGCTCCGCCCGCAGCTGGCTGTGGCCGGATTCCACGGCGCTGCGGATGGCGGCGCTGAGATCCGTGTGCCGCTCCACCGTCAGGAAATCCCGACCGATGCAGTCTGCGTCCGCGTGGAAAATCGCCCGTGCCGCCGGGTTGATGCTCAGGATCGCATTGCTGCCGTTGAGCAGCACCAGCCCCTCCCGCATACTGTCGGTGATCTGGTTGAACTCATCCTGCCGCTGCTTCAGATCCCGTGTCTGCCGGTCGATTTCCCGGCGCTGGGCATGGATGCGGGTCAGCAGCGGGGACAGCTCCTCATATACATTGTTGTCCAGCGGATGCTCCAGATCCAGCCGGTTCAGGGGTTCCACCACCCGTCTGGCCGCCTGTCCCGCCAGCAGCGCCGACAGGCCCAGCGCCAGCAGCACCACCACGATCACCGCGTGGAGCATCCCCAGTACCAGCATCCAGGCGGTTTTCTGGCTGCCGGAAATGCGAAGCACCGAACCGTCCGTCAGGCGCATGGCCTGATAGACGGTCTTTTCCGTCAGCGTGCTGGAGTAGCGGACGCTGCTGCCGCTGCCGCCGGTCAGGGCCTCCCGGATCTCCTGCCGGCCAGCGTGGTTTTCCATGGCCGCCGCATCCGCCTGCGTGTCATAAAGCACTGTGCCGTCCGCCGCCACCCATGTCAGGCGGCTGGCGGTGCTGCGGAGCCGGGCCAGATAATCATCGCCATCCGCCTCCACCGCCGCTGCGGCAAAGGACAGCTCCTCCCGGAGCTGCCGCTCCTGTACGGTGCCGAAATAGCTGTACAGGCAGCCGGTAATGACCAGCAGCGACGCCAGCAGCACCGTCAGGGACGCCGCCAGTGTGGAACGAAAAATCCGCCCGGTCATAGGACAGCCTCCCAGCGGTAGCCCACATTCCGCACGGTTTCGATCTGCTTTCCATATACCCCCAGCTTCTGCCGCAGGGTGCGGATGTGCATATCCAGTGTGCGGCTGTCATCCATATAGGCCATGTTCCAGACCTGTGAAAACAGCTGCTCCCTTGGGAACGCCATACCGGGATGGGACAGAAACAGCCGCAGAAGCTCAAATTCCTTATAGGTCAGCTGGATCCGCCGTCCGTCCGCTGTGACGGTGCGCTGATCCAGATCCACGGAAAGGCCCCCGGCGGTGAGGATATGCTCCGGCGCTTTGGGCTGGCAGCGCCGCAGCACCGCCTTCACCCGTGACACCATCTCCATCACGCCGAAGGGCTTTACCAGATAGTCGTCGGCTCCCAGATCCAGGCTCTGGATCTTGTCATACTCCGCGCCTTTGGCAGTGGCCATGATGACAGGAATCTCCCGGAAATCGGGACTGGCCTTCATCCGCTTCAGCAGGGAAACGCCGTCATCCCCCGGCAGCATGACATCCAGAAGCACCAGCTCCGGCTTTTCCGATTGCAGCGCCGCCCAGAAAGAAGCGCCGTCCTCAAAGCCGCGGGCTTCAAAGCCCGTGGAACTCAGGGCATACAGCTCAATCTCCCGGATGCTGGCGTCATCCTCCACACACCAGATCATGGTGTCACCATCCTTTACGTAAATGTGATCTCGTCCTTATGCACGCCGGTCACAGAATAGATGACCCACTCGGCAATATTGGTAGCATGGTCGCCGATGCGCTCATAATACTTGGCGATCATCAGCAGATCCAGCGCGTATTCGCCGTCCGCCGGGTGTTCCGTGATGCGGCTGATCAGACTCCGCTTCACCTGCGCGAACTGCTCATCCACCGTGTCGTCTGTTGCAATGACCTTTTTGGCCAACATTATATCACATTTTACGTAGGCGTCTACGCTTTCTGTCACCATTTGTATGACTGCCTTGGCCATTTCCCTGAAAAGCGCGTTGTTTTCCGCCTGCCGGTCACTGAGAAAACCGATGATCTCCGCAATATCCTCCGCCTGATCGCCGATACGCTCCATATCGGTGATCATTTTCAATGCGGCGGAGATCTGCCGCAAATCCCGTGCCACCGGCTGCTGCTGAAGCAGCAGCCGCAGGCACAGGTTTTCGATTTCCCGCTCCTTATGGTCGATCTCGCTGTCCAGCGGGCTGACCTTGGCCGCCAGTGCCTTATTCTCTGTCAAGGCCCGTGAGGACAGGGCGATGACCTCCTCGCACAGCGCGCCCATTTCGATCATCTCATGGTTCAGCTGTGCCAGCTGCTCGTCAAATCTGTTCCGCATACCGTTAACCAAACCTTCCTGTAATGTAATCCTCTGTCCGCTTGTCGGCAGGGGTGGAGAACAGCTGCTCCGTCTTTCCGAATTCCACCAGCTCGCCCAGCAGGAAGAAGGCGGTGTTGTCGGAAATACGGGCAGCCTGCTGCATATTGTGGGTCACCATGACCACGGTGTACTGGCTTTTCAGCTCTACGGCCAGATCCTCGATCTTGGAGGTGGAAATGGGGTCCAGTGCGCTGGTGGACTCGTCCATCAGCAGCACCTCCGGCTCCACGGCCAGCGCCCGTGCGATGCACAGCCGCTGCTGCTGGCCGCCGGAAAGCCCCAGTGCGCTTTTCTTCAGGCGATCCTTCACCTCGTCCCAGATGGCGGCGGAGCGGAGGGAATTTTCCACGATCTCGTCCAGCTTCGCCTTATTGCGGATGCCGTGGGTCCGGGGGCCGTAGGCCACGTTGTCATAAATGCTCATGGGGAAGGGATTGGCCTTCTGGAACACCATGCCGATCCGCTTGCGGAGCCATGTGGGATCCACCTTGCTGTCGTAGAGATTCTGCCCGTGAAAGTCCACCTCGCCGGTGATCTTCACCGCAGGGATCAGGTCGTTCATGCGGTTCAGCGTCCGCAGGAAGGTGGACTTGCCGCAACCGGAGGGGCCGATAAAGGCCGTGATCTCATGGGCCGGGATGGCGATAGACACATCGTGAAGGGCATGGTTGGGGCCATACCACAGGTTCAGTTGCTTTGCTTCCAAAATCGGTTCCATATCGGATTCCTCAATTCTTTTTCAGCTTCCGCCCCAGAAAGGCGGCGGAGAGATTGATCAGCAGGGTCAGCAGCATCAGGATGGTGGCGATGGAAAAGGCCACCGCCGTCTCGCCCCGCTCGTTGGCGTAGACATACAGCGCCACCGTCAGCGTGGCGGAGGAGGAGTGCAGCGCCGTCCCGAAGGAGTTCAGCACCAGACCGAACCCAGCGGTGTACAGCAGCGCGGCGCTCTCGCCCACGATGCGGCCCACGGCCAGAATGCAGCCGGTAACGATGCCGTCGATGGCGTTGGGCAGCACCACCGTGCGAACCATGCGCCACTTTCCGGCCCCCAGGCCCAGCGCACCTTCCCGGTAGGACTGCGGAACGGTTTTCAGGCTTTCCTGCGTGGTGCGGAGGATGGTGGGCAGGATCATCACCACCAGCGTCAAACCGCCGGCGAGGATGCCTGCCTGCAAATTCATCTTCTGCACAAAAAACAGCATTCCCACCAGTCCGAAGATGATGGAGGGGATTCCCGTCAAGGTCTCCGCGGCGAACTCAATGAGGCTCACCAGCTTCCTGTTTTCGGCATATTCCGTCAGGTAGATGGCAGCGCCTACCCCCAGAGGCAGAACGATGACCATGGCCACCAGAATGATATACAAAGTGTTGAGAATATTTGGCAGAATACCGATTGTATTCTTAATATAGCTGATCTGGCCGGACAGGAGATCCCACGTCAGGCCCGGAATCCCCCGATAGAAAATATAGCCGATGAGAAACACCAGCAGCGCGCAGGTCAGTCCAGCGCACAGCCACACCAGCGCCCGCATTCCCACGTCGTAGGCGCGGCGGCTGGGAGATAACTTCTGATCGTCCATGTCAGCCCTCCTTGCGATTCTTGATGCACACGTTCAGGAGTACATTGATGAGCATGATGAAAAGGAACAGCACCAGTCCGATGGAATACAGCGCCTGCTGGTAAAGGCTGCCCGGACTGGCATAGGCCATGCCGGAAATAATGCCGGTGGTGAGAAACCGCACCGGCGTAAACAGCCCCGGCATATTGGACACATTGCCCGCCACCATGATGATGGCCATGGCCTCGCCGATGGCGCGGCCCACGCCCAGCACCACGGCGGTGGCCACGCCGCTGCGGGCGGCGTGAAGGCTCACCCGGAGATAGGTTTCCATCTCCGTGGCTCCCAGAGCAAGGCTTGCCTCCTCATATTCCTTCGGCACAGCCCGGAGTGCCGTTTCCGACACGTTGATGATGGAGGGCAGGATCATAATGGCCAGCACAATGATGGCCGCCAGCAGGCAGGCGCCGGAGCTGAGAGAAAAGGTATTCCGAATGGCAGGCACCAGAACGATCATGCCCACAAGGCCGTATACCACGGAGGGAATGCCCGCCAGCAGCTGCACGGCGGTGCGGATGACCGCCGCCAGCTTCGGCGGGGCCACCTTGGCCAGAAACACGGCCGTCATCAGTCCTACAGGCACGCCTACCACGATGGCGCCGGCGGTGCCGTAAACGGAACTGAGGATAAAGGCCAGAATACCGTACTGTGCGCCGGTGGTGGTATTGGTGGGATCCCAGACCCTGCCCAGCAGGAATTTCACAAGGCCGATCTCCCGGATGGCGGGCAGGCCGGAGACGATCAGGTAGATGCTGATCAGCAGCACGAAGGCCACCGCCACGATGCCGCACAGCAGGAAGATCAGGTGGATCAGCCCCTCTATGGCTTTGCGTACCTGATAGCTGTTCCGTTCCGGTTTACCGGCGGAAGTATTCGGCAGGCTTTCCGCCGCGTTGGCGGCAGTCACGATTGCGTCAGAGTCCATGCTTGACTCCTTTCTGTATTTTCGCGGGAACAGCCTCCACCCAAAGAAGACGGATGGAGGCGCGCCCGATGACCCTCACGGGAATGTGCGGGGGAACCCGGAAGGGTTCCCTGCACTGCTTGAATGGATCTTTTGTTGTTTATTTTGCGACAGGCACAGCACCGGCAGCCTTGATGAGATCGTTGGCAGCGGTGGAGGTGGCGTAGTCGAAGAAGGCTTGTGCGGCGGGAGACAGCGTGGCGTCCGTCTTGGTCACCAGCACGAAGGGACGCTGAATGGCGTAGCTGCCGTCCAGAACCGTGGCTTCCGTGCAGGCCACGCCGCCCACGGTGACAGCCTTGATGGTGTCCTTGCCCTCCACAGCGGAGAGGGATGCGTAACCGATGGCGTTGGGGTTGCCGGCAACTGCTTCAATGACGCCGCCGGTGGAGGTCAGCTCCTGATCCAGCTTGCAGGCATCCTTGGTATCGGTGATGGACTCGAAGCCATCGCGGGTGCCGGAACCGGCTTCACGGCCGATGCAGGAGATGGTGCCGGCGTCGCCGCCCACTTCGCTCCAGTCGGTGATCTCGCCGGTGAAGATCTTGCCGATCTGCTCCACGGTCAGGTTTTCCACCTTGCTGCCGGCGTTGACGATGACGGCGATGCCGTCCAGCGCCACGGTGGTGCCGGTCAGGCCGTTGGCAGTTTCTTCATCCTTCAATGCGCGGGAGGAGAGGCCGATGTCAGCGGAGCCGTTGGTGGCCGCTTCAATGCCTGCGCCGGAGCCGGTGGGGTCATAGGTCACGGTCACGCCGCTGTTGTCTGCCATGAACTGCTCGCTGAGGGCGCCGATCACCTTTTCCATGGAAGTGGAGCCATTGGTGGACACGCTGCCGGAGAGGGTGGTCTCTGCGGGGGCCTCCGTCTGGGCGCTGTTGTCCGTGCTGGTGTCGGCAGGGGTTTCCGTCTTGGAGCCGCCGCAGCCGGTGAGGGCAGCCAGGCTCAAAGCCAGTGTCAGAATCAATGCAAGTGTCTTTTTCATGTTGTTCTCCCTCTTTTACTTTTGTTATTCGGGATTTACTCCTCGGTACAGGTTTCAGTGTACCTGCTCCGTGTAAAATGAAAAAGACATGGATTGTAAAATCCATGTCAAATCCCATGCCGCCCTGCGCCGCAGCGGTTTTTTCGCCCACGGCGCAGCAAAGCCCCGGCTGTGTGCAGCACACAGCCGGGGCGCTTCTCCATATTATTGCTCAAAGTGCTGGTGATTGAAAATGTGGTCGGAGCAGAAGCAGTGATAGCCCTGACACTTGGAACAGTAGCGGAACTCCAGCTCCGGGTGGTCGGCGTCCGTGCGGCCGCAGACCTCGCACCTGTGGCGGTAGCCCCGCTCCGCCTCCGCCCGCTTCTGCTGCCGGACGGCGGACTTGAACTGGATGGTCTGCCGGGAGCGTTGGCGGCTCTGGATACCCAGCAGGTTTTTGATGTCCTCCCAGAAGAAGATCACAAAGTTCAATATGGCCACCACGGCAGCCAGTGCGCTGGCATACGCGCCGTAGGACAGAGATCTGATAATGTTCCAGCCAAACAGGGCAACATCCGCCCACGCCAGCCACTTGGCTTTCAGGGGGATCACCATGTAGAACATAATCTGCGCGTCCGGGTAAAGGGCGGCAAAGGCCAGAAACAGGGTCAGATTGATGTAATACGCGTCAGAAAGGCTCCAGCCGTAATAGCCCGTAGCCAGAGACAGGATCACCGTAGACAGCACGCTGAGGATCATGCCGCTGAGATAATACAGGGTAAACTTAGCCGTTCCCCATTCCCGCTCCAGCGTGCCGCCCACAAAATAGTAAAAGGACAGCATGATAAACAGCGACAGCGGCCGGTAGGAAAAGGGCAGCAGCACAAAGGTCACCAGCCGCCATACCTCGCCGTGAAGCAGGTGGTAGAGGTCAAATTCCAGAAAGCTCAGCGCCGACGAACCGGCAAAAACGGTCAGGGCATACGTCACGGCGTTGGCAATCACGATGTAAAGCATGAGATTTGGGATGCCGAACCGGGGATGGCTGTAAGCAAATCGGTCGATCCATTGATTCAGTTTCTTCAAAACGAAACCTCCTGTCATTCGTATGGGCGCACCGGCAGCCTGCGCTGCCGGCGGAATGGATTTATTATAACCGCTCCTACTGTAAAAGTCATCCCTAAATTGTAAACGTTTCTCTTTGGCGGATTTTCTGAAAAACAATCGTATTTTTTGTTGACAAACCGCCCCGGACTATGGTAAACTAACTAAGCGTTTGAGAGTCGGAGAACTTCCTCCGCCGATGGAGAGATGTCCGAGTGGTTTAAGGAACCGGTCTTGAAAACCGGCGAGGCGCAAGTCTCCGTGGGTTCGAATCCCACTCTCTCCGCCATTTTTCATAGAACACCATCGACCTGCGGAAGTACCCAAGAGGCCGAAGGGGCTCCCCTGCTAAGGGAGTAGGCTGGATAAAACCGGCGCGAGGGTTCAAATCCCTCCTTCCGCGCCAACCACGCAATCCTTGTGATTGCGTGGTTTTCTTTATATTTCAACGTTTTCAGCCGTTTTAGGCGGTAAAAATATTTTCCATTACGACAATAAAAAACTCAAAAAAGACATTTTATCTTCGATTTTACGAACGGAACCCCCTCGCTGCAAAAGTGAGGGGGTTTCTTTTGCTTTATTCAATTCCAGGGACTGTCTCCACCCTCTCCAAATATTCCTCGATCCATCCCTGTTCCGCCATGACAATCTCTTTCCCGATCTTCTCCGCATAGGCCCACTCCAACCGTGCCCCGGCACTCTCACGCCAGCACACCAGGAGAACATCCGTCGGCAGCTTCACCTCTTATTGACTTTTGTATGCGGCCTGATAGAATAATAAGGTAGAAAGAGGTGCATGGAATGGATACTGGTTTGAAAATCGTCTGCTGCATTAGTCTCGGTATTCTTTTTCTGTCTGTGCTCTTGTGTTTGGCTATTTAAGTCCCTCCGTCCGGAGGGACTTATTTTTTACGCTATTCCCTCGTCACGCTTCTGTGCTGCGCTCTGTCTGCCAATCTGCCCCAGTCTCCACGAATCTGATCGTACCAGACAGCAGATCCTCGCATCAAAAAAACAGTTCCTGTTTTAGCTTCATTGGCGGCAGATTTTTGTCAAGACACAAAGAAAGAAGCCCGAAACCGGATGGTTTCGGGCTTCTTGTTGAAAAGTTCACTCTTCGGCGCGTGATAGAAATATCAGCGCTTGGAGAACTGGGGAGCACGACGGGCGGCCTTCAGACCGGGCTTCTTACGCTCCTTCATACGAGGATCGCGGGTCAGGAAACCGGCCTTCTTCAGGATGGCGCGGTTATCCTCGCTGGCCAGCAGCAGAGCGCGGGCCACACCGTGACGCAGAGCGCCGGCCTGGCCGGACACGCCGCCGCCGGTGACGGTAGCCACAATGTCCATCTTGCCGGTGTTGCCGGTAGCCTCCAGGGGCTGACGGACGACCATCTTCAGGGTCTCCAGGCCGAAATACTCGTCGATGTCACGGCCGTTGATAGTGATGGAACCAGTGCCGTTGGGGAACAGATGGACGCGGGCCACGGAAGACTTG
>ENA-ORCM01001630-ORCM01001630.1-human-gut-metagenome-genome-assembly--contig:-NODE-1630-length-18402-cov-5.513015_pt1 | contig 18402 bp, 17 predicted proteins | sample MGYA00242906_ERZ507928 | MGnify/ENA primary metagenome ERZ507928 (study PRJEB26167, sample SAMN06115497) | human gut metagenome | host: Homo sapiens | place: China:Shanxi | collected 2015-05-07...
CATTAATTATGAGAATGCTTGCTTTACGTGATTAAACAGCCTGCTAAATTTCCTATTTGTAGCAGATCTGTAGCAAATTTTACCTATTTAACGAATTATCGTTCTAAAAAACGAAAAGTCATCATGCATCACACGCAGGGGGTCTGGAGTTCGAGTCCCTAATTCTCCACCAAACGTAAGGCCGTTTACCTGAAAAGGTAAGCGGCTTTTTGTTTGTTTTTATTTGTAGGGATAGTGATTGTTCCTTCTTGACATGAAAATACCCCCAGAGTATTCAGAGTTTTGTTTTTACTCTGTCTACTCCAGGGGTAGCATATCAAATCTTCTCGCAGGAAGCAGAGGGGAGTTTTTGCGCTTATCAGCCATTGAGGAGCAGCAGCTCCCAATAGGGCACGCCGTCGGCATCCACGGCGTAGCCGATGCCGATCTGTGTGTACTGCGTATCGAGGATCGTTTCCCAGTCAACACCGCTGCAGCGGGTCTTCAAGTGTGAAACGAACTCGGCAGGGGTGGCCTGGCCGGATGCGTATAATTCCTTGGAAACAAAGCCGGGAAGATTGCTCCCGGGCAGGAGAGAAGTGTAATCTTCGCCATTGGGGCGTTTGTGGGAGAGCCTGCCCGTCTGCTGCAGCTCCTCTGCACGGGTTTGCGCGGCGTCGGACAGGGCGGAAGCCGGTGCGGAAAATGGAACGGTGCGCCCGGTGTTGAGCAATTGCAGTACCTCGCTCCGGTAGAGGGCCAGCCGCTGTTCCGGTGTCAGCTCCGGTTCCGAGGGCGCGGGCGGCTCCGAAGATGCCGGGGAGCTGGGCTCCTCAGAACTGCTTTCCGAGCTGGAGCTCTCGGGCGTGCTGCTGGAACTGCCGCTGCTGTCCGAAGCACTGCCGGAAGAGTGGGAGGGCTGGTATGGTGGCGGATAATACGGGTAAGAATACCCGCTGCCCAGGCCGCCGCAGGCGGTCAGAAGGAGGGCGGCCGTGACAACACCCACGGCACAGGCTTGCAGAACGAACGAGCGGGACTTCATAAGCGGCACACTCCTTGATCAAGACGGGAACGGGGCGGTTTTGACACAAAACGACGCTATCTTTGACACAAAACGACGCTATTCTGTTCTCAGTGTACCGGATCCCGGGCAGGCTGTCAATTGCTTTTTTGCGAGGACCCGCGCGAAAAAGTCAAAGTACCTCGGGGAAAGAGCGGAACGAAAGAAAACACAAAAGTAATACTATTTCAAAAAGTTTAACAAAAACCTGCGTTGCAGCCTTGCATCCCACAAAGGCGTGTGGTATCATGAATCGAATGCGTACGAAACACACGATTTTATGAGGAAACAAGTGAGGAGACGTATGGAAAATCATAAGAATAACAGCGGCGCGGCACTGGCAAAGAAAATGGCAGTGTCGCTGGTTTGCGGCCTTGTCGCGGGCTTTGCGTTCATGATGCTGCGTGAGAAGCTGAATGCTTCCGGCAACAGTGCACTCTGGAAGACCATCAACGATCTGCTGTTCCAGGATATCACGGCAGAGGGAGCCGAGCAGGCGTTCGGCATCTTCTATATCATCGGGCAGCTGTTCATCAAGGCACTGCAGCTGGTCATCATCCCGATGGTGTTCACCTCCATCTCGCTGGCCATTGGCAGCATCTCGGATACCCGTACCATGGGACGGATTGCTTCCAAGACCCTTTTCTGGTTCCTGCTGAGTTCTTTTCTGGCACTGCTGCTGGCAGGCGTTGTGGGCTATACCACGTTCTCCATGGGCCTGTTCAATGCACGCATCGAGGGCCTGGCCGAGGCTTCCGGTTCTACCGGCTCCAACCCTCTGAATGTGGTGCTGAACATCATTCCTTCCAACATCATCACGGCCTTTGGTAGCAACGGCGCGGTGCTTTCTTCCGTTTTCCTGGCGATAGCCACCGGCCTGAGCATGAATGTGCTGGGCGAGAGCCGTACCGCCACCATGCGCCGCCTGATGGGGGAAGTGAACGACGTGGTGGTCGTTTTCCTGAACTTCGTCGTCACCAAGTTTGCGCCGTTTGCAGTCTTTGTGCTGCTGACCCGTACCTTTGCCATCTACGGCGTGGATTACCTCAAGCCGGCGCTGGTCTATGTGGTGACCACCGTGATCCTGCTGTTCGTGTTCCTGCTGGTGGGCTACCCGACCATCGTGGCGGTGGGCGCAAAGCTGAACCCGTTCACGTTCATCAAGAAGATCGCGAATGTGGCGGTCTTCGGTTTCTCCACTTCTTCCAGTGCGGCCACTCTGCCCCTGAGCATCAAAGTCTGCACCGAGGACATGGGCGTGGATGATTCCATTGCTTCTTTTGTCCTGCCCCTGGGCATGACCATCAACATGGATGGCACCGCCATCATGCAGGTGATCGCCACGGTCTTCATCGCGGGCTGCGCGGGCTACGACCTCACACCCATGGAGCTGGTGGTCATCGCTCTGCTGGCCCTGCTGGCCTCGGTGGGCACGCCTGCCGCTCCCGGCGCGGGGGCTGTCATCCTCTTCACCATCCTGTCCGGTGTGGGCTTCGTCAATGACAAGGCCCTGCTGGCCTACTCCCTGATCCTGGCCATCAACCGCCCCATCGAGATGCTGGTCACCTCCCTGAACGTGGTGGGTGACGCGACTTCCTGCATCTGCGTGGCCAAGAGCGAGGGCCTGCTCAACGAAGAAAAGTACAACGCGTAAGATCATAAGATAAAATGACAGCCCCCGGGAACCAGTTTGGTTTCCGGGGGCTGTTTTTTTACACACCTTTCCTGTTCTTTACACTGGGCCGCAAAATGCCGCGCCAGTTTTACCAAAGCTTTGCGCGGGCATGGTTTCGCGGCGGCGGGCGGGGCGATAGAATAAAGGCGTCCCAAGCAAGTGAATTTGAACAGAGAGCCGGGGTCGGCTCTGGAAAAGAGAGGTTTCGTGTTATGAAAGAGAGTAAAATGTCCCGCCGCAATTTCCTCAAGGCCGGTGCGCTGGCTTCTGCTGTCGGGATGATGGCCGCTGCCCCGGTGGCCGCCAATGCTGCGGCTCCCACGGCTGTGCAGGCAGAGGATGAGGAAAATGGGATGCTGGACGTTTTTGGCAAAAAGCCCAAGTATGTGTTCCTGTTCATCGGCGACGGCATGGGCACGGCTCAGATCCAGTCTGCCCGGTTCTATCAGGGCACGGTGACCAACAACGGTGCAGTCACCGAGGCGGAGCTGAGCTTTACCCAGTTCCCTGAAGTGGGCAGCGTGACCACCTACGACAGCACTTCGTTCTGCCCGGACTCCGCTTCCACGGCTACTTCCATCGCCACCGGCCACAAGACCGAGAGCGGCGTCATCAACATGTGCCCCTGGACCCGCGATGTACCCTATGAGACCATTGCCGAGAAGCTGCACAAGCAGAAAGGCTATAAGGTCGGCGTCGTGTCCACCGTCAACATCGACCATGCGACCCCGGCTGCTTTCTACGCACACCAGAACAGCCGCAAGAATTACTATGACATCGGCGTGGAGCTGGCAAACTCCGGGTTTGAATACTTTGCAGGCGGCGAGTTCCAGAAAGTGAACGGCGACGGCACGGTCCCCAACAACCACGAGGTGGCTGCCAAGGCAGGCTACAATGTCGTCACCACGCAGGCGGATGCCGCCGCACTGAAAGCAGGCGCAGGCAAGACCCTCATCATTGCCGAGAACCTGGCAGACGGCAAGGCCATGAACTACGCCATGGATGCTGCCGCAGGGGAGTGGCAGCTGACAGACTATGTCCGCAAGGGCATTGAGCTGCTGGACAATAGCAAGGGCTTCTTCCTGATGGTGGAGTCCGGCAAGATCGACTGGGCCTGCCACGCCAACGATGCCGCTGCTTCCATCCACGATGTGCTGGAGATGAGCAACGCCGTGCAGGCCGCGGTGGAGTTCTACAACATGCACCCGAACGAGACGCTGATCCTCGTTACTGCCGACCACGAGACGGGCGGTATGGGCATTGGCTACAAGACCACCAACTACGACACATTCCTCACCAACCTGACCCACCAGAAGATGTCCTACGCCAAGTTTGATTCCACCTATGTGCAGGGCTACATTGCCAACAAGACCCCCTTTGAGGCAGCCATGGCCGACGTGAAAGCAAACTTTGGCCTGACCCTGCCCACGGACCCGGATGCCGCCAGCGCGGGCAAGCTGCTGCTGACGGATTACGAGGTGGAGAATCTGCGCAAGGCCTACGAGCGGACCCTGACGGTGGGTGCAGATGCGCAGAAGAACATGAGCCAGGAGGACTATGAGCTGTACGGCACTTACATCCCGTTCTCCATGGCCGTCTGCCACACCATCAACCACAAGTCCGGCATGGATCATACCACCTATGCCCACACCGGCGCTTCGGTCAACATCTACGCCAAGGGCGTGGGTGCCGAGAAGTTCCGCGGGGTGTTTGATAACACCGAGATCTATTACAAGCTGGCAGAACTGACCAAGGTGCGGTAACTGCACACGACGCAAAAAAGTCCGCTGTGGAAAACACAGCGGACTTTTTGTGTCTGAAACTTAATCGTTGATCTCCGGGAAGCCCTCGAGCTTGGTGGTGCAGTGGGGGCAGCGGACTGCCTTGATGGCGATTTCGCTCTGGCAGTAGGGGCACACCTTGGTGGTGGGTTCTGCCGGGGCCTCGGGCTCGGCGGGCTTTTTGTGCAGGGCGTTGACGGTCTTGATGACCATGAACAGCACAAATGCCACGATGAGGAAATTGATGATGGCGTTGATGAACGAGCCCACGCCGATGGTCACATCACCGATATGGATGCCGACATTCGAGAAGTCCGCATTGAAGAACAGGCCGATGGCGGGGTTGATGATATCATTGACCAGAGAGTTCACGATGGCTGTGAACGCCGAGCCGATGACCACACCAACTGCCATGTCCAGCACATTGCCGCGCATGGCAAAGGCTTTGAATTCCTCGAAAAACTTTTTGATGCCCTTGCTCTCTTTTTCTGCCATAGCAATACCGCTCCTTTTACGCCCGGTAGGCTGTTTTTCTACCTATTATAATAACGGATTTGGAGCGGCGCGTCAATATCAGACCTGATGCGCGGCGATCCACTGGCCCATCTCCTGGGCAATGGCCTTGATGGAGCCATCCGTGAACGGCACTTTCAGGCCGGCAGTCTCGCACAGCTCGGTGTAGCTGGCCAGACCGGCCCGGCGCACCAGCTTGAGATAGCGCTGCCATGCATCCTTGTGGTCCTTGAGGCTGAGCAGGAAGAACTGCAGGGCAGCCATGGTGGACAGGCAGTAGTCGATATAATAGAACGGGCACTCATAGATGTGGAGCTGACGCTGCCAGCCGGCACCACGGCCATAGAACGGCAGGTTGTCAAAATCTACCCAGGGGCGGTATTTGTGCTCCAGCTCCAGCCAGACGGCGTTCCGCTCGTCGGGGGTCAGGTCCGGGTTCTGGTACATCTTGTGCTGGAACTCGTCCACGATGCAGCCGTATGCCAGGAAGAGGAAGCTGTCCTCGGCGTGCTGCAGGGCGTATTTATCCACGTCCTTGCCAAACAGCAGCTTGTGCCAGGGCGCAGTGAGGAACTCCATGGCCATGGAGTGGATCTCAGCACTCTCCATGCCGGGGCACTCGAGGTCGGCGGGGACATGGGGGTCCCGCTCGGCCACGTAGCCCTCAAAAGCGTGGCCGCACTCATGGGTCAGCACGTCCACATCAGCGGAGGTGCCGTTCCAGTTGGCAAAGATAAAGGGGGCCTTGTAGCTGGGCAGGCTGGTCATATAGCCGCCGTTCATCTTGCCGGGGCGGCTCTCCACGTCGAACAGCTCGTTGTCCTGCATGAAGTCGATGAACTCGGCCGTCTCAGGGCTCAGCTCATGGTACATGGTGCGGGCAGCGGCCATCCGGGCATCATAGCCCTCGATGGGCTTGGGGTTGCCGTCCTTGAACGAGACGGGCAGATCACAGAACGTGGGGTGCTCGATGCCCGTCCGTTTGGCCTTGAGGGCAATCACTTTCTGCAGCTCAGGGACCACATCGTGAGCCACCTGGTCGCGGAAGCGCTGGATCTCCTCGGGGCCGTAGCCAATGCGGTTCATGCGCACATAGGAGAGCTCACTGTAATCGTGGTAGCCCATGAGCTTGGCCTGAGCGTTGAGGTTTTTGACGATCTTGGTGTACAGCTCGTCCAGCTCGGCGCGGTGGGCGTCGAAGTAACCGGCCTCAGCCTCATAGGCGGCCCGGCGGGTCTTGGCGTCCAGGCTCTCCTTGTAGGGGCCCAGCTGGGGGATGGTGAGCTGCTTGCCGTCCAGTTCCACCAGAGCACCGCCGTAGATCTGCTGGTACTGGCTGACGAGGGCGTTGTACTCTTTCTGCAGGTCCAGTGTCCGCTCGTCCATGCCCAGCACGGCGTTCTTCATGCCGGCCACGCAGGTGGTGCCCAGAGCTTTGGTCAGGGCGTCCACATGGGGGTTGGAGAGGAACGCGCGGCTGATCTCCACGCTGGCGTTGGAGACAGCAGGACCGTTGGCGTCAAAGAAATCCTGCTCGGCTTTCCAGTAGGCGTCACGGGTGTCGCAGGTGTAGTGGATGTTGGCCAGGTTGGAGGCCGTGGTGTAATCGGCAAAGGCGCGGCTCTGCTCATAGTAGGTCTCGACAATGGCTTCGTCGCTGTCAGCGGCAGCAGCCTTGGCGGCCAGCTGCTTGCACTCGGCCAGCAAAGCGTCGATGTCGGGGCGGGTATAGGTCATCTCATTGAATTTCATAGAGAACGTCCTTTCTTATCACATGTTAGTCCCATCTTATCACGTTTGGCGGGAAAAAGAAAGACCACTAAGCACATCTGCTAAAAATGTGCGATACATTTTAGCAAATGTGATGCACCGTGTGGTTGAAAAGCCACGGAAAAAGGCATATAATAACAGTATCAACAGAGTAAGGCCATGTGCGTTAAGTGCCGCATCAACGGGGAGTTGTGCTGCGGACGAAGGAAGACCCGCGGTGCATGGCCTGCATCCCGCTGCTGCATGGACTTGGGTGCAGGCGCGGGCCGCTTGCGGCTCAGTGCCTGGAAGTGAAACTTGTTGGATTCACGCCCTCCTTTGTGCGGTTTGTCACACGGGAGGGCGCTTTATTTTTAACGTCCTCTCCGGAAAGATTCCTTTTTACTAAGGGAGGACAATTGATATGAAAAGCACAAAAAATTCAACCCGCACCCTGACAGTGCTGGCCCTGCTCATCGCCATGAGCATCGTGTTCAGCCGGGTGCTGAGCATCTCAACGGGCTTTGTCCGGTTCAACCTGGGCAGCCTTCCCGTGCTGCTGGCGGGCATCGTGTTCGGGCCCGGGGCGGGCTTTGCCGTGGGCGCTCTGGCGGATATGATCGGCGGCGTGCTGGCAGGGTACGCCATCAACCCGCTGATCACCCTGGGCGCTGCCGCCATTGGTCTGGTGGGCGGTCTGCTGTGGCAGAAACTGCCCCACGCCCTGCGGCTGGGCCAGCGGCTCCTGCTCAGTGTGGTGGCGGCCCATGTGGTGGGCTCCATCATCATCAACTCGCTGGCGCTCCACATTTTTTATGGCTACGCCTGGAGCGTGCTGGCGGCCCGCATCCCCAATGCGCTGGTGCTCACAGCGGTGAACACCGTGCTGCTCCGGCTGCTGATGGAGAATAAGGCTGTGATGGCAGCAGTGAAAAAGTAAAGAAGGCTTATGGTATGAATTACGAATCGGCATTGGAATACATCCACGCAGTGCAGTGGGCGGGCCACAAACCCGGTCTGACACGTACCCGTACTCTGCTGGCGGCGCTGGGCGACCCGCACAAACAACTCCGGTTTATCCATGTGGCGGGGACCAACGGCAAGGGCAGCACGGCTGCCATGCTGGCTTCCTGCCTGCAGGCGGCAGGGTACCGCGTGGGCCTGTACACTTCGCCGTTCATCAACCGCTTCAATGAGCGGATCCAGGTCAACGGCCAGCAGATCCCGGACGAGGAACTGGTGCGGCTGGTGGAGTGGGTAAAACCCGCTGCCGATGCCATGGCCGATGTGCCCACCGAGTTTGAGATCATCACGGCACTGGGAATGCTTTACTTTGCCGAGCGGCACTGTGACATCGTGGTGCTGGAGGTGGGTCTGGGCGGCACGCTGGATTCCACCAATGTCATTGACCCGCCGGAGTGCGCGGTCATCACGGCGCTGGGCATGGACCATGTGAAAGAGCTGGGCCCCACCATCGCGGACATTGCCGCGGCCAAGGCGGGCATCATCAAACCGGGGAGCTCGGTGGTGAGCTACGGCGGTGTGCCGGAGGCGGATGCCGTCATCCTCCGGGTGGCAAAAGAGCGGAACGCCCCGCTGACTGTGGTGGATTTTGACAAGCTGAAATTCGAGGGCGGTGATCTGGATGCCGTGACCTTTGATTTTGATGGCCTTGATGGCGTGAAGCTGCCCCTCATCGGCAGCTACCAGCCGCGGAACGCGGCCGTGGCCATCACGGCCTTGCGGGTGCTGCGGGGCAGGGGATGGAATATCCCGGAAGAGGCCATCCGCAGGGGTCTGGAAACGGTGAGCTGGCCGGGCCGCTTTGAGCTGCTGCGGCATACCCCGCCGTTTTTGCTGGACGGCAGCCACAACGCCCACGGGATGCGGGCCACGGTGCAGAGCCTGAAAGACCGCTTCCCCGGCGAAAAGTTCGTCTTTCTCGTCAGTATTATGGCAGATAAGGATGTGGACGAGATGCTGGCCTTGCTGGCCCCGCTGGCAAAGCGGTTTGTAACGGTAGCGGCCCACACTCCCCGCGCGATGCCCGCCGAGACGCTGGCCGGGCATATCCGTGCCCGGGGCTGCAAAGCCGAGGCGGCTCCCAGCATTGAAGCAGGCGTGGCCCGGGCCGTGGCGTTGGGCGGGGATGGCCCGGTGTGTGCACTGGGAACCCTCTACTTCTCCGGCGACGTGCGCACGGCATTTGAAAATTTGTGATTCCGCAATTTGGCTCCCCTGATCGGAATGACTCCCTCCGGCCGGAGGGAGATGTCGCGTTCGCGACAAAGGGAGGACGGCTGGACGCGCCAAAGCGCGGCCTGAGAGGTTTTATTTCCAATAAAAATGCAAAAAGAAAAAGCGATGGCCCTTGCAGGTAGGCCATCGCTTTTCTTTGTCCCTACGGGGGACAACAGGGTAAATGATAAGAAGGTAAATGAAGAAAATAGCAATATATAAGAAAGAAGAAAGAACACAGAAACAGGGATGGAACGTTGTGTTCAACAGCCTGTCCTGTTGGATACAACAATAGCACGCTTGACGGAAAAATGCAAGAGGTTTTTGAAAAATTTTTCTTACAGAAGTAGAAAAATCACACTTTTCCATAAAATGTTGCAAAGAGTGACCGGGGAAAGCGGCGCGTGGGAAACAGCACTCCCGGCGGGGAGCCATGTACCTCAAAAGCCGGGCGGGCTTTGCAGTGGGAAGATGCATCCAGCGCTTTACAAGCACCGGGCGCTGTGCTAAGATAAACCTGTATTGCATAAAATCAGAGAGCATATTTTAGAGGGAACAAAACCCATGGAGGAAAAAACGAAACAAAGTACAAAAGCGCCGCTCTTTGGCGGGCGAGAGCTTTTATTCAGCCAGCGGGAGTTGTTGCTGCTGGTGGGGCCGCTGCTGGTGGAGCAGCTGCTGGAAGTGACAGTGGGCATGGCGGATACCATGATGGTGTCCCGCTGCGGCGAGGCGGCCATCTCGGGTGTCAGCCTGGTGGATATGATCAACAACCTCATCATCGTGCTGTTTGCGGCACTGGCCACCGGCGGCGCGGTGGTGGTGAGCCAGTATCTGGGAGCACGGGAACAGAAAAAGGCCGACGCAAGCTCCGGCCAGCTCATCCTGCTCAGCGCACTGCTGGGCGCGGGTGTGGCGCTGTTCTGCTTCGTGCTGGCCCGGCCCATGCTCCGGCTCTGCTATGGGTCCATTGAAGCTGACGTGCTGGACGCGGGCGTGCTGTACTTAAAGATCACGGCCCTGAGCTACCCCTTTTTGGCGCTGTACAATGCGGGCGCGGCCCTCTTCCGCAGTATGGGCAACTCCAAAATTTCCATGCAGATCAGCGTGCTCATGAACATCATCAACATCGTGGGCAACGCGGTCTGCATCTTTGGCCTGAAAATGGGAGTGGACGGTGTTGCCTGGCCCAGCGTCATTTCCCGCGTGGTGGCGGCGGCCCTCATTCTGGCCCGCTGCTACCAGAAAGGCCACGCCCTCACCGTGCCGAAGATCCTCCGGCTGGACGGCAGCATGGCAAAGCGCATCCTGGGCATCGGCATCCCGTCTGCGTTTGAAAACAGCCTGTTTGAGGCCGGACGCATCCTGGTGGTGAGCATGATCTCCACCTTTGGCACGGTGCAGATCGCGGCCAATGCCGTGGCCAACAACCTCGATGGCATGGGCACCATCCCGGGCAAGGCCCTGGGCCTTGCCATGATCACGGTGGTGGGCCGCTGCATCGGTGCGGGCGATGGGGATCAGGCCGTGTACTACACCAAAAAGCTGCTGGTCTGGGCCTACATCGCCATGGGCGTGTTCAACGGGGCCATTCTGCTGTTCCTGCCGCAGATCGTAAGCATCTATGCGCTGTCCGGTGCAACGATGCAGCTGGCCATCCTGCTGGTGCAGATCCACGCCGGGTTTGCGATCCTGCTCTGGCCGGCCTCGTTTGTGCTGCCCAACGCCCTGCGTGCCGCCAACGACGTGAAATTTACCATGGTGACTTCCATCCTCAGCATGGCCATCTGGCGGCTGGGTTTCAGCTACCTCATCGGCGTGCATATGGGGCTGGGTGCCATTGGTGTTTGGATCGCCATGGTGGTGGACTGGATCTGCCGCGTGATCTGCTTTGTGCTGCGGTTCCGCAGCGGCATCTGGAAAACGAAATACATTGCGTAACCACAACGTGAAAAATTACAGATTGGAGCAACGGACATGAAACTCATCAGCTGGAACGTCAATGGCCTGCGGGCCTGCCTGACCCACGATTTCGCCGCGAGCTTTGCCGCGCTGGATGCCGACGTCTTTTCGGTACAGGAGACCAAGATGCAGCCGGGCCAGGCGGATTTTGCGCCGGAGGGCTACACAGAATATACTTACTCGGCGGAGAAAAAGGGCTACAGCGGCACGGCCTGCTGGTGCAGGACCCAGCCGCTGGCCGTGACGACGGGCATTGGCATCGACCAGCATGACCACGAGGGCCGGGTGCTGACGCTGGAATATCCGGAGTTCTATCTTGTCAACTGCTACACCCCCAACAGCCAGGACGGCCTCAAGCGGCTGGATTACCGGATGCAGTGGGAAGACGATTTCCGGGCCTACCTGTTGGGGCTGGACGCAAAAAAGCCGGTCATCCTCTGCGGCGACCTGAATGTGGCTCATACCGAAATTGATATCAAGAACGCCAAGACCAACCGGATGAGCGCCGGCTTTACCGACCAGGAGCGGGCCAAGATGACCGAGCTGTTGGCGGCTGGCTTTACGGACAGTTTCCGTGCCCTCCACCCGGACGAGGTAAAGTACAGCTGGTGGAGCTACCGTTTCCATGCCCGGGAGAAGAACGCGGGCTGGCGGATCGACTATTTTATTGTCTCCAACCGCGTTGCCGATAAGATCAAAGTGGCGGAGATCCACAACGAGGTGTTTGGCTCGGATCACTGCCCGGTGGAGCTGGTCATTGACCTGTAAACAAGGAGTATTTTTATGATAAAAAATTACATTCTGATCTTCCTGATCTCGATGTTCCCGCTCGTCGAGCTGCGCGGTGCCATCCCGGTGGGACTGGGGCTGGGCCTGCCCATCCTGCCCACCTACCTCGTCTGCGTGGTGGGCAACATGATCCCGGTGCCGTTCATCTACCTGTTTGCCCGCAAGTTCCTCATTTGGGGCTATCACAAGCCGGTCATCGGGCCGTTCTGCCGCTTCTGCATCAACAAGGGCGAAAAAGGCGGCCGCGCGCTGGAAGCCAAGGCCGGGCGTGGCCTGGTGGTGGCGCTGCTGCTGTTTGTGGGCATCCCGCTGCCGGGCACCGGTGCCTGGACCGGTACGCTGGCGGGCTCCATCCTGGATATGAAATTTAAAGATGTGCTCATTGCCTGCATGGGCGGCGTGCTGCTGGCGGGCATCATCATGGGTCTGGCCAGCGCCGGGCTGCTGGGCGCTGTGAGCACGCTTTTTGCAGTGAAATGACTAGCAATCTGCTATGAAATATGCTAGAATGAGTACGATGTGTCGCTTACGACAAAGAAAGGACGAACCAACATGGATCAGGCATTGAACCAGAAGATCGACGCATTCATTGCGGCGAACAAAGAACAGATCTTGCAGGACATTGCAGCCCTCGTTGCCATCAACAGCGTGGAGGGGGAGCCCGCGGAGGGTGCTCCCTACGGCGTGGGCCCCCGTGCAGCCCTGGATAAGACCCTGGAGCTGGCGGCAGGCATGGGCTTTGCCACCCGCAACTGTGAAAATCACATCGGCTATGCCGAGCTGGCGGGCGCGGACCCGGAAAAGTATCTGGCAACCATCTGCCATGTGGACGTGGTGCCTGAGGGCAATGGCTGGACGGCAGACCCCTTTACCATGCAGATCAAGGACAACTACATGATCGGCCGCGGCGTGGCAGACGATAAGGGCCCCATGGTGGCGACCCTGTATGCCCTGAAGTTCCTCAAGGAGGAGGGGGTCTCCCTGCGCTATCCCATCCGCGCCCTGGTTGGCGACAACGAAGAGACCCACATGAAAGACGTGGACTACTACCTGGAGCACTACAAAGCTCCCGTCTTCTGCTTTACCCCGGACGCCGAGTTCCCGGTCTGCAACGGTGAGAAAGGCCAGTTCAACGGCAAGCTGGTCAGCCCGGTGTGCAATGGCGAGATCAAGGAGTTTGTGGGCGGTGTCGCCAACAACGCGGTGCCGGACCGTGCCAGCGCTCTGGTGGAGACCGATATCACCAAACTGAGCAATGCCCCCAACATCACGCTGGAGCCGGAGGGCAACGGCGTCCGTATCCGCGGCTGGGGCAAGAGCGGCCACGCCGCCATGCCGGAGGGGACCGTGAACGCCATTGGTCTGGTGGTCAACTACCTGCTGGACAATAACCTCTGCAACGACGCCGAGCGCGAGTACCTGAAAGCCATCCAGAAGCTGCACAGCTCCACGGCCGGTGAGGGCCTGGGCATCCAGTGCGCTGATGGCCCCTTTGGCCCCCTGACCATCATTGGCGGGCGCATTTATATGGAGAATGGCCGCATCGTCCAGACGCTGGACAGCCGTTTCCCCACCTGTACCGACGGCGAGACCATCGAGAAGCAGATCAAGGCTGCCATTGGCAGCGGTGCCGAGCTGACCGACATCGGCGTGAACAAGCCGTTCTACATCGAGGCGGACACCCCCGCCATCAAGGCCTGCATCGACACCTACAATGAGGTGACGGGCGACCACGCCACCCCGTTTACCATGGGCGGCGGCACCTATGCACGCCACTTCCCCTATGCCGTCAGCTTTGGCCCGGAGCACGCGGAGCTGCCCATCCCCGAGTTCGGCGGCCCGATGCACGGTGCCAATGAGTCCGCTCCCATCGACAAGCTGCTGGAGGCCCTGAAGATCTACATTCTGGCCCTGCTGCGGCTGGAAGAGATCGACTTCTAAGCCATGCGGGTGCTGGTCATTGATGGACAGGGCGGCGGGCTGGGCCGTCAGCTGGTGACGGCCATCACGGCCCTCTGCCCGGAGGTGGAACTGACCGCCGTGGGCACCAACAGTATGGCCGCTTCGGCCATGCTCAAGGCGGGTGCCGCCCGGGCGGCTACCGGCGAGAATGCCGTGGTGGTCAACGCCCGCCGCGCGGACATCATCGTGGGGCCCATCGGTATCGTCATTGCGGATGCCCTGCTGGGCGAGATCACTCCCGCCATGGCGGCGGCCATCTGCCAGGCGGACGCCAAGCGGGTGCTCATCCCGGTGAACCACTGCGAGAACTTCGTGGTCGGCGTGCCGGAGGGGCCCGTCAGCCAGCTGGTGCAGACTGCGGCTCAAAAAGTAAAAGAGCTGTGCACCACAGGCTGTAAATAAGCTGAAACAACAAAAGCAGGTGCGTTTGAGGAAACTCAGACGTACCTGCTTTTTGCATCTTAAAATAAGGGTCAATTCTTCCGGCGTTTGGCCAGCTGCTCGGCGGTAGGGGGAGTGTCGCCCTGGGCGGCGCGCTCGATGGCGCTGATGCGGCGGTCCAGCTCGGTGAGGCGCTGGGCGGTGACATCGGGCAGATCCTGCTGGTCGAGGTCGTCCGAGGGGACGATGGCCTTGTTGTTGATGCGGACCACCTCGGCGGGGACGCCCACGGCGGTGCAGTTGGCAGGCAGGTTGCGCAGAACCACGCTGCCGGCACCCACACGGGCGTTATCGCCGATGAAGACGGGGCCCAGCACCTTGGTGCCCGCGCCGATGAGGACGTTGTTGCCCAGGGTGGGGTGACGCTTGCCGGTGTCCTTGCCGGTGCCGCCCAGAGTCACACCGTGGTAGATGGTGCAGTTGTCGCCGATCTCGGTGGTCTCGCCAAAGACGATGCCCATACCGTGGTCGATGAACAGGCACTTGCCGATCTTGGCACCAGGGTGGATCTCGATGCCCGTTTTGTGGCGGCCATGCTGGCTGACCCACCGGGCCAGGAAAAAGTGCTTGTGCTCATACAGCCAGTGTGCTACCCGGTGATACACCAGAATATGGAAACCGGGGTAGAGCAGAATGACTTCCAGCACGTTGCGCGCGGCGGGGTCTTTGCGCTGGATGTTGCGCGCGTCCTCCAATAAGCTCATGGAAGAGCCCTCCTTTATATACAATGTTCCCAATGCAACGCCGCCCGTCTCTTGGCGGCCCTCTCTTTTGTGCTCCTTTATAATAGCACAGGTAAACTTTAATGTACAGTGAAATGGTAGGAATTAGACCGGATTTTTTGCGGTTTGCCTGCCCGGCGGGGGAGCGTGGTGGATTTTCGGTAGAGTAGCTAAAAATCCGGGCAATGAGCGGCAAACCTTTTTACAGGAAAAAAGCGCAGAAGCATTGACACATTTTGCGTTTCTATGATAAAATATATCGAAATAAATCGCAAACTTAAAAGGAGAAAACACGATGCAGGCTAAAATGATGCGCGCAAAACTGAAAAATCAGTTTGCAGCCGTTTTTGCTGTGGGTTCGTTGTTTCCTTTTTTCGCATTTTGAACTTTTCCGCTGTGGAAAAGTTCTTTTTTTTGCCCGTCCGCGGGCAGTCCGCCCATTGAAACCGAAACAGGGAGGTAAATTGAGATGCTGCTCATCAATGCTGTGAACACCGAGGGGCACCCCCTCGAAATCTACATTCGGGACGGCAAGATCGCTGCCGTCGGCCAGGATCTGAGCGCGCTGGCCGGTGAGGGCGAGACCGTCCTCGATGCAGGCGGCCTGACGGTGCTGCCTGCCTTTGTAGATCTGCACTGTCACTGGCGCACCCCGGGCTTTGAGTACAAAGAGGACATCGAGACCGGCAGCCGGGCGGCTGCGGCAGGCGGTTACACGTTCGTGAACCTGATGCCCAACACCAAGCCCGTCTGCTCCTCGGCGGCACAGGCTGAGATGGTGGAACAGAAAGCCGCCGAAATCGATCTGTGCGACGTGAACCAGACCGTCTCCATCACCAAGGACTTTGACGGCAAGACGCTGGACCACCTCAAGACCCTGCCCGCCAGCGTGAAGTTCATCACCGAGGACGGCCACGGCGTGCAGGACAACGCCACCATGGCCCGGGCATTCGCCATCTGCACCCAGCGGGACATCACGGTGATGAGCCACGCCGAGGATATGGAGATCAGCCCCTGGGATTACCGCCTGGCCGAGGATCTGGAAACGGTGCGGAACTGCTGGCTGAGCGAGTATTACCAGACCAAGCTCCACATGTGCCACGTTTCCACCCGGGGCGCCATCGAGGCCATCCAGATGGCAAAGCTGCACGGCGCTCCCGTTACCTGCGAGGTGACGCCCCACCACCTGTGGTTCACCAACGATGTCTGCGATTACCGCGTCAACCCGCCCATCCGGACGGCGGACGATGTGCAGGCACTGGTGGATGCCATCCGGGCCGGTGTGGTGGATGCCATTTCCACCGATCACGCGCCCCACTCCGAGGAGGACAAGCTGAAAGGCATGGCCGGTATGGTGGGCAGCGAGACGGCGTTCGGCGTCTGCTATACCAAGCTCTGCAAAGAGGAGGGCCTGCCGCTGGAGCTGCTGGTCCACCTGATGAGCACCCGCCCGGCAGAAATTCTGGGCCTGGCCAAGGGTCAGCTGGAGCCGGGCTACGACGGCGACTTTGTGCTGGTGGATCTGGAGCACTCCTACACGGTGGATAAGGACAAGCTGCACTCCAAATCCCACAACACCCCGTTTGATGGAGCCGAGCTGTACGGCAAGGTGTACGCCACCGTCAAGGGCGGCCAGCTGACCTATCAGGCGGAGTGACCCGGTTTAGGATATTCATTTATATATAAGAGTATGGAGGAACCAATTATGACGAACATGGATAAGCTGTACGAGGCAGTAGAGGCCCGGGGCCCGGTCTGCGTGGGTCTGGATACCGATTTCAGCTACCTGCCCGCTGATTTTGTGGATAGCACCCTGTCCAAGGGCGAGAACATCGTCCGCTTCAACAAAAAGCTCATCGACGCCACCAAGGCGGTAGCGGGCTGCTACAAGGTGCAGATCGCATACTATGAGTCTCTGGGTCTGGGGGGCCTGAAAGCCTACGCCGACACCCTGAAAGCCGTCCGTGAGGCAGGCGTGCCCGTCATCGCGGATATCAAGCGCGGCGACATTGCCAAGACGGCCGAGATGTATGCCATGGGCCACTTTACCGGGGATTTTGAGGCCGACTTCGTCACGCTGGCTCCCTACATGGGCCTGGACTCCATCAGCCCCTACCTGCCCTATGCCGAAAAGCAGGGCAAGGGCATGTTCGTCCTCTGCCGCACTTCCAACGGCGGCGCCAAGGACTTCGAGTATGAGAAGCTGGCCGATGGCCGTCACGTTTATGACCTGGTGGGTGACAAGCTGAACGCTCTGGGCAAGGACTACATGGGCGAGCATGGCTACTCCTCCATCGGTCTGGTCATTGGCGGCACCCACATTGAGGAGGCCACCGAGATCCGCGCCAAGTATCAGGACAGCTTTTTCCTCATCCCCGGTTACGGCGCGCAGGGCGGCAAGGCCGAGGACATTGCCCAGTACCTGAGCAAGGGCAACGGCGGCGTGGTCAACTCCAGCCGCGGCATCCTGCTGGCCTACAAGAAGCAGCCCGGCACTGCCTTTGACGAGGCTGCTTACAATGAGTGCGTGAACATGAAGGAGGCCATTGCCCATGCGTGCAGCCTGCTGTGAGGCCACTGTCCTGCGCCATGAGGTGATCGCGGACGACATCCGTCTGCTCCGTGTCCTCTGGCCGGACCGCGACCATGCGCCCCATGCGGGCCAGTTCTTCACCCTGCGGGCCTGGGGTGCCGACGAGGCCCCGTTCCTCTCCCGGCCCATCAGCGTCCACAAGTGGGAGCCCGAGACCCAGACGGTGGAGTTCCTGTATCAGGTCATCGGTGAGGGTACCCACAAGCTGGCAGCCCTGAAAGAGGGCGACAGCTTCCAGCTGACCGGCCCCATGGGCAACGGCTTTGATGTGGAAAGCCTGACCAAAACTTACAAAAAATTCGCCGTCGTGGGCGGCGGCATCGGCACCGCGCCCATGTATCAGGTGGCGCGGGAGCTGGCGGCGGCGGGCTGCAAACCGGATGTGTTTTTCGGCTTCCGGGACAAGCCCTACTGCATGGAGGAGTACCGCTCCATTGCAAACCTCGTCAAAGTCTCGACCGACACGGGCGCTGTGGGCTTCCATGGCTTTGTGACCCAGCTGTATGACCCGGCGGATTATGACGCGGTGCTGGTCTGCGGCCCCACGGTCATGATGAAGAACGCCGCCCGCCTCTGCGCCGAGAAACACATCCCCTGCTTTGTGAGCCTGGAGAAAAAGATGGCCTGCGGCATCGGGGCCTGCCTGGGCTGCACCTGCGAGACCAAGAGCGGCGAGGGCAAGAGCGTGTGCAAAAACGGCCCGGTGTTTGATGCAACGGAGGTGTTCTGATGGCAGACCTGAAAACGAACCTGCTGGGGTTCAGCATGAACAGCCCCATCATCGGTGCTTCCGGCACCGTGGGCTACGGTGTGGAGTATGAGGAGCTGGCGGATTTTAGCAAGATCGGCGGTATCTCGGGCAAGGGCCTGACCCTGCACGGCCAGTACGGCAACAAGGGCGAGCGCCTGTGGGAGACCCCCTCCGGCCTCATCAA
>ENA-ORCM01001641-ORCM01001641.1-human-gut-metagenome-genome-assembly--contig:-NODE-1641-length-18322-cov-45.418526_pt1 | contig 18322 bp, 13 predicted proteins | sample MGYA00242906_ERZ507928 | MGnify/ENA primary metagenome ERZ507928 (study PRJEB26167, sample SAMN06115497) | human gut metagenome | host: Homo sapiens | place: China:Shanxi | collected 2015-05-07...
TACTACCGCGGCAAGGCGGTGTGCATCCGCGTTTACTCGTCCGACCCGGTGGCGCATTTGCATGAGTACGGCTGGCGCGTCAAAAAGCGCGACAAGAGGGCCGGAAAGCTCATGGAGGGCAAGAAGGTCTTCGACGCGGCGCGCGACGAGTACGCGCCGACCTTCGCCGCGGCGGTAGAAGAACTGGCAGATGAGGTGATCCGGAAGATATGAGCAGCATTACATGGCAGGCGCTCGACGACGCGCTCGGCGCGGCGGTGTCGAGTGCGCTGCGGGAGGCGGCGCTTCCGGCGCTTCGCGTGCGGGACGATACGGAAAAGCCGCTGCCGCGGCAACAAAGAAAAAGTGATACCGGCGCACGCGCCGAGAAGCGAGCTGCTGACGGCGGCGGAGGCACTGCGTTCCTCGCTCGGGGAGGGCATCGACATCGGCGGCGTGTGGCTGTATCCCGAGGACGGGATCGAGACGGACGCCTCGGACGGCGTGCTCGCGGCAATGCTGCGGCTCGAGTGGATCGAGACGGCAGGGGAGCCCGAGGGCGAGCCGATGGAAGAGCTGGAGTACAGCAACAACACGGGCGGCGAATAAAGCCGCCCACCATTTAGAAAGGGGCGATAGAAATGGCAGTAACCATGCCCAAAATTGAAATCACGTTTGAGCAGAAGGCTGTGAGCCTGCTCTCGCGCAGCGAGCGCGGCGTTGCGGTGCTCGTCGTGAGAGACGACACAAGCAAAACGTTCACGCACAAGCAGTACGCAGATCTCTCTGCCGCGCAGGCGGATAAGAGCCTGTACACGGCGGACAACTATGCCGCCATCTGCGACTTGCTCGGCTTTGCGCCGTATCAGGCGCACGTGTTCCGCGCGGACTCGGACGGCGCACTCGCCGACACGCTCGCGGAGGTCGGCCGCACGGTGAAAACCGGCTGGCTCGCGATTGCAGGCCAGAGCGCGGAGGACGGCCTCGCGCTCGCGGCGTGGGTCAAGACGCAGGTGGGCACCCGCAAGAAGAGCTACAAAGCCGCGGTGTTCAACGTCACCACTGCGCCGGACGACATGCACGTCGTGCACTTCGTAAACGAGAAGGTCACCTTCGCGGACAGCCGCGGCGAGCAGGGCGGCGTGCAGTACCTGCCCTCGCTCATCGGCATCTTCGCAGTGTGCAACGTCGTGCGCGGCTGCACGAACTACCTGTGCTCGAACCTCAGGGCGGTGCAGGAGGTCGCGGATAATGACGCGGCGCTCGGCGCGGGTAAGTTTATCCTGTTCAACGACGAGGACGGCGCGGTGCGCATCGGCCATTTACGCTGTGAATTGCACCACAGAATCTGCAATTTACGTTATGGAACTCACGGTTATGGGATGAGTGCCTATATTGGGTTCTGCCGCACGTAATCTAGAATGACGGGTTTTCACAACTTATCTTCTAATTGCTCTCTGTGTCATTTTCCACATCATTTTTCCCATACAGAGCGGATAACAATAACATAATTTCATTTGTAATGATTGACTGAAAGAATGACAGATTACGTATTTCTTTGACCAAACATGATCAGCAAGTCCCTTTCCTATTTTTTCAGCATTGGCCATAAATTCTTTGGGTACGGGAAGTTCTGAAGAAGATGCTGTATTTGTAAGTGGCGGGTGCATAATATGGAATGTTATTCCATAATCTTGGTTTTCAATTTCAAGACATTTGGCAAGAGATTCTATTGCACCTTTTGAAGACGCATAAGGTGATATATTACCAAAGCCTGTAACCCCAACACCGGAACTGGTAAATATGATTCTACCCTCTTTCTTCTCACGCATAAATGGGAGAATTAATTTTGAAAGTCTTAATGCTCCAAAATAATTGACATCCATTACTTTTTTGTATACTTCGTAACCTGTATCTTGCTCATTAGCAAACGTACAAAGGCACGCATTGTGAATTGCTATATCTACATTTCCAAATTCTTTGATTGATTTTTTTATGCCCTCTGATAATGAATCCTCATCTGTTGCATCCGATCTGATAATGAGAAGAGAATTCTGATACCTCTTTTTTAATTCACTTATGTGGTCGTCTTGAATGTCCAAAACCGTCACGTTGTTTCCCTTTTCCAGTAAACGAATTGCCATGTAATAACCAATGCCCCGATTAGCGCCTACAATTAATATATTTGACATATTCAATCCTCCTGAAACATTCTATTGATATATGCGAAAGTTTCTTCACTAAAAGCTTCTTTTTTTGTTTTTGTCAATTTCCCATTTAATAAATATTTAAATGTAAGCATTGTAATACTTGCAAAAAAATCATTCCCAACTTTTATTGCTTGTTGTTCACTCAAAATTCCAAGCTTGCTAAGCATCATAAATGATTGTGTTTGAATTTTATGAGGGAGTTCAAATAGATAACGTTCATACAACATTCTCATATTTTCGTTATGAAATTGTTCGATCATCATAAAACGCATCATTTGATTACAAAATGTATCAAATAAATATTGTTCAAAATAAAACTCCCGTAGCCAATCCCATGAAAATGCGTTAACATGATGTGAATCAGACATTGATGCCTGCAACATATCTGTAAGTTCTTTCATATGGCTCTCAAACTTTTCTACAAGTGAGTCTAAAATATCTTGTTTATTTTTGAAATGATAGTAAATAGAGCTTTCTTTTATATTCACAGCTTTTGCAATATCTCTTATTGATACAGAATCATAACCTGATTTAGCAAACATATCCAACGCCTTTTTTAAAATAAGTTCTTTTGTTTCCATAGCGTCTCCTTTCACCTAACAGTTGTTAGATGCATTTTATCTAACATTTGTTAGGTTGTCAAGAAAAAAAGTATTATTTCGTTCAAAGCCATATTGTTTTTATTCTTTTCAGTTCCATATTCTTACCATTTGGACAAGAAGTATCCCTCGTTCAAAGAGATTTGTCAATTTCAAGTATACAATTCTTTAGTAAACAAATCATTCTATTTTATTCTATTAAAATTTATTTAAAGAGGTCCTAATTCATTTATTTCAAGGATGCAGATTGCGTTTTGACCTTATCTTATAGGCACTCATCCCATAACCGTGAGTTCCACAACGTAAATTGCAGTTTTTGTGGTGCAATTCATAGCGTAAATTGGGCATGTATAAGCGTCCTCTCACAAGTCATTCACAGCGTAAATGAAAGAAAAACGGTATGAACAAATATTTTTTTCTTTGTGAGCTATGGAGATAGGATTCTAACAACCTTGGGGAGCCACTGCTTCTCAAGGTTGTTGTTTAGAAGCCTATCGGAATGTCCAGCGAACAGAAACATAATATTTCGTTTATACCGTTTTTCTTTTTCATTACATATAAAATTCTGACTTGTGAGAGGGCGCTTATATCTGCCCTTCAAGTCCTGAAAAAGCACCACAGAATCTGCGGCACTACGTCAATTAACCTCCGGTTTACAACACGCTTTCACGGATACGGTCGCACAGTCCACTATAGCGTTTCTGCTGTGACGTGTTCTGGATCATCTGATTGAAGGTTGTATCATTTCCAACGAGTGTGACGCATTTTCTTGCCCTCGTCACAGCCGTATATAACAGATTCCGGTTCATGAGCATTGATGGTCCACTGAGCAGAGGGATCACAACAGCCGGATATTCGCTTCCCTGTGATTTATGAATGGTAATGGCGTAGGCAAGTTCCAGCTCATCCAGAAGCTTGTAAGAGTACTCTACTTTTCTTCCCTCATCAAATTCCACGGTCAACGTCTCTGCAAAATCATTGATCTCCGTGATGATTCCCATATCACCGTTGAAGATTCCCATTCCTTTATCCACAGTGAGACCAAATTTTGTGCGGATTTCCCACTCCAACTGATAGTTGTTCTTGGTCTGCATGACTTTATCCCCCTCGCGGAATACCATATCGCCATGCTCTTTTTCCCGCTTTGATTTATCCGGCGGATTGAGATACTGCTGGAGGATCCCATTCAGTCGTTCCACCCCCAGAAGACCTTTCCGCATAGGTGTAAGCACCTGAATGTCATACGGTGTTGCATCCACGAATTTCGGCAGTTTCTGCTTTACTAACTGAAGTACCACATTGATGATGATATCTGCCTCATATCGCTTCAGAAAAAAGAAATCCATGCTTTTATTATCCAGGGAAACCTCTTCCCCACGATTAATCTTATGCGCATTCACAATGATGTCACTTGTCGACGCCTGACGGAAAATTTTTGTCAGCATAACCACATTAAATGCTTCCGACTGGATGATGTCCTTTAACACGCTTCCCGGTCCGACACTTGGAAGCTGGTTGATATCTCCTACAAGGATCAGTCTGGTTCCCGGTGCGATTGCTTTTAAAAGAGAATTCATCAGTGTTATGTCAACCATCGACATCTCATCAATAATCACAAGGTTCGTTTCCAATGGATTCGTTTCATTACGTTCAAATCCGGCACTTCCTTCCATACCACCATTTAATTCCAGCATGCGGTGAATCGTCCGCGCTTCAAATCCGGTTGTCTCACTCATTCTTTTTGCGGCACGTCCTGTTGGCGCTGCCAGAAAAATGTCCATGCCTTCCATCTCAAAATATCGGATGATCGTATTGATCGTAGTTGTCTTACCTGTACCCGGACCACCTGTGATGACCAAAAAACCGTTTCGTACCGCCTCTTTTACCGCCTGCACCTGATGTTCATCCAACTGCATTCCTGTCTGTTTCTCAATGTTATGGATCCGCTGCTCTATCTCTGCATCTGCCACATCATAGGCAATATCCAGTTCCCGGAGCATTGTTGCCGTATTTGCTTCCATATAATAAAAAGAAGCTGAATAAATCTGCGTCTGCTCTCCTGACTGCTTCATTATGATTTTTCGGTCAATCGACAGATCCATATAATTTTTTTCGATGATATCTTTGTCGATTCCCAACAATTCACTTGTTTTTGCTGTCAGTTCCTCCTGTGGCAAAAAGGTATGTCCCTCACCAGACGCCTGAAGCAGTGTATACAATATACCGCTCCGCACACGGAAATCAGAATCCGTCCGTATTCCTGCCTTTGCTGCAATATCATCCGCTGTCCGGAAACCAACTCCCTCAATATCATCTGCCAGCCGGTACGGATTCTCTTTTAAGATCCCATACACTTCCTGTCCATATTTATTATAAATTTTTACCGCAAGGTTCATAGTAATTCCAAACTGCTGTAAAAAGATCATCGCCTGCCGCAAGTCTCGCTTTTCATTTACCTGACTTGCAATCTCCATTGCCTTCCGCTCGCTGATTCCTTTTACTTCCGCAAGCCGCTCCGGTTCTTCCTCAATGATCCGGAATGTGTCTTCCTTAAACCTCCGCACAATACGGGCTGCCATTGCAAGCCCGATTCCCTTGATCGCACCCGATCCAAGGTAGCGTTCGATTGCCTCCTGATCTTCCGGCGCCTTCTCTTCAAAGCTCACCACTTTAAATTGTGTTCCATACGTTGGATGATCGGTATAATCGCCAGTCGCCTCAATATTTTCCCCTTCTGCGATCGTCGAAAAAATGCCGACACAGGTGATCTCATCCTCGCCGCTCACCAGATTGAGTACTGTATAACCATTGTCCGTATTACGGTATATGATATGCTCCACATATCCTGCTAATTTCTCCATAACTTCCTAATCCATTTCTTTCTATCCGAAACCAAATGATTCGTAAAGCAAAAAGCTGCCGCATTAAGAAATAATCTCTTAAAGCGACAGCCTGTGATTCTTAATCTCTGTCATTCATACCAGACACTGTCTGAGTCCTGCTATGAATGGTATCGTTCTATGTACTCTGATCAATCAATATTATAATTACGTTTCATCTGCTCATACAATGACTGTGTAAATTTACCACCAACCTGATCAATGAGTTCGTCTGCAACCTTTTCCACTGCAAAATCCATCGTATAATCTGTCATTGTGGATAATGATGCATCTTTCTCCTCATCATCCGGGAGTAAATTCTTTTTTACCTCTTTTATGACTTCTTCTACGAAATAAGATTCAAAATCTTTGCAAACCTGCATCAGTTCATCCGCAGATGTGTCGGAAGATACGCCGTTTAATGATTTTTTCAATGCATTGGCATTGTAATTGGTTGTTGCATCTGTATTGGTCGTATTCAGCATAGATGCCATGCTGTCAATTGACATGCTCATATTTTTTCAGCCTCCTGTAGAATGTAAAAAGACTAACGTTTCAGGTTATTTGCCTGCTCTAACATATCATCGGATGTTGTGATTGCTTTTGAGTTTAACTGATATGCACGCTGTGCCACAATCAGATTTACCATCTCATCTGCTACCTGTACATTTGAGCCTTCCAGATAACCCTGATGGATTTTACTTCTTGTGAGGTTCGCATTGGTTGCTTCATTAAGTGCTGCCCCGGATGCATTTGTCACTCTCAAAAGATTAGATCCTGCTTTTTCCAAACCTGCCGGATTGTTAAACTGGCTGAGACCAATTGTCTGGTTCATACTTACATAAGCACCCGCATTGTTGTAATAGCCAACCTGACCATCCGTTGCCACTACCGCCTTCTCAGAATTGACATTATTCGGAAGAACAATAGTGTTTCCTTTGGAATCCAGAACCGGATATCCATCGGTGTTGGTAAGGGTTGTTCCTGTTGGACCAATACTCCAGTTAAAATTACCATTTCTGGTATAGTAAGTTGTCCCATCTGCCCCTCTCACCTGAAAGAATCCATCTCCTTCGATTGCAAAAGCAGATTTGCTCTCATCCTCGAGCAACGCACCCTGCGTATAGCTTGTGGTGTTGGACGCAACTCTTGTTCCAAGTCCCACCTGCGCTCCGATTGGTTTTTCCTCACCATTTGCACTTGTCGTTCTGGTCTGAATGGTCTGATATAACAGTGATTTAAACTCTGTCTTCTGGGATTTAAATGCTGTTGTATTGACATTCGCAATGTTATTTGAAATATTATCTACGTTGGTCTGCTGCGCTCTCATTCCGGAAGCTGCAGTATAAAGTGCTCTCATCATAATTGATTTCCTCCAACTGTATCTTCTATCTTATTATCTACTTCACACTATCGTGTACACATTATACTTTTCCGACCTGATTTACGGTCTTGTCCAATGTCTCGTCTACCGTATTGATCACTTTCTGTCCTGCCTGATAAGCTCTTGAGATAGTGATCATCTTTACCATCTCATCCACAACATTCACATTGGAGCCTTCGATACATCCCTGCTGCACCTTTGCATCAGAAGCTGTGATCTGTCCTCCATCCACAAGATCATACAGATTCTCACCATACTTGGAAATATAATTATAATCATCAAAATCAACAACGCCTATTCTTGTAACAAGCTGGTCATTCTGATAAATATTACCCAACTCATCAATGGTGACCTTCGCATTCGGATTCAACCGGATTCTTGCATTCGGATCGGTATTCTGTGCACCCGCCTGATTCAACACATAATCGCCATCCTTTGTCACCAGATAACCCTCTGTATTCACAGTAAAAGCTCCATCTCTTGTATACTTCACAGAAGTTTCCCCTGCTTTATTCGTAAAAGCAATTGCAAAAAATCCATTTCCAGCCAATGCCACATCTGTCTCATTGTCCGTCACTTTGATACTTCCCTGATCATAATTGGTATAAGTCTCACCAAGGTGCACACCCATACTGATCACACCAAGTTTTTTATTCAGGCCATAAGAAGAGGTATCCTTTATCTTAATTGCCAGTTCATCCGCAAATGTCTGCGATGTTGTTCCCTCTTTTTTATAGCCATTTGTGTCTGCATTTGCCAGATTATTCGTGAGAACATCTAATCTCTTCTGTTCATTCACCATACCTGTATATGCTGTATATAAGCCTTTGATCATATATTACACCTCGCATCAATCATTGTGTATCCACCTGTCAGTCACGTTTTATCCAATATTGTATTTCGGTCGATCTGACAGAAAGATTAGCTTAATCGTCATCACGTTTTCCAGATAAAAATTCTACATATTTTCCTGTACCAATCGCAACACATGTCATTGGATCATCTGCTGTCATAGTATTGATTCCGGTCCTGTCCTCGATCAGTTCTTCCAGACCGCAAAGCAATGCACCGCCGCCGGTAAGTACGATACCGCGATCTGCAACATCGGCAGCAAGCTCCGGTGGAGTTTTCTCCAATACAGAGTGTACTGCCTCGACAATCTGCAAAGTAGGCTCGCGCAGCGCTTCCTCTGTCTCCTCTGAAGAGACCGTTACTGTCTTTGGAAGACCTGTCACCAGATTACGTCCACGCACATCCATCGTCTCATTCTGTGCTAATGGGAAACATGTTCCAATCTTAATCTTGATATCCTCTGCGGTCCGCTCACCGATCAGAAGATTGTGTTTCTTTCTCATATAGCGGACGATTGCCTCGTCAAAATCATCCCCGGCGATCTTGACTGAAGTACTCACAACTGAGCCACCCAGAGAAATGACAGCGATATCTGCTGTACCGCCACCGATATCTACGATCATATTACCACAAGGTCTTGCAATATCAATTCCGGCTCCGATAGCTGCTGCGATCGGCTCCTCAATAATAGAAACCTCTCTTGCTCCTGCCTGATAGGTCGCATCCTCAACGGCTTTCTTCTCAACCTCTGTCACACCACTTGGCACGCAGACACTAATTCTTGGCTTGCGGAATGTTTTCTTGCCAAGAGCCTTCTGAATGAAATATTTGATCATTTTCTCCGTAACTGTATAATCCGAGATAACGCCCTGGCGGAGTGGTCTTACAGCAACAATATTACCCGGTGTTCTGCCGAGCATTAATCTCGCCTCTTCCCCAATGGCTTTGATTTTATTTGTATCACGGTCAAAAGCGACAACAGACGGCTCTTTTAATACGACCCCTTTGCCCTTGATATATACTAATATACTTGCGGTACCCAGATCGATACCAATATCTGTACTCATCATAATTATGATATTCCCCTTTCTGGAATTGTTTGGAATGTATGTCAATATTTTCCTGTATGAGATATACGGAAATACATTAAAAATCACTTTTTTCTTCTGCACTATTAAAATAAGAAGTACGATACTACTCCTATTTTTACATATACAATCTTATTATATACAAAAAGTTATATTTTTCAAAGTTTTTTTTCCAGAAAATCCTATTTTTCAAGAAAAATAAGATTTTTTTAATAAATGATGCTTCATAAGATTTTTTTTATTTTTTCATCACAAAATGGTCACATTTTCTTTTTATATTATAATAGTACTAGCTAATATGACTTATTAAGTCGGCTAATATAATTTTTCATAACTCATGCTTCTTCGATATCTACGGATATCGGAGGAGCACTCCCCGAAATTTTAAGGTGTCTCATGCGAGACACCTTTTTTGTTATGACGACCACAGATCTGCGGTGTATCACATCTCTGTCCATTGCAGCAGGATGTATGCGATGCGTACATCCTGTTCTTTACTTCTTAAGATATTTTTTTACATACTGTCCGGTATAGGATTCTTTCACTTTGGCAACTTCCTCCGGTGTTCCTTTGGCGATCACAGTTCCGCCGCCGTCTCCACCTTCCGGTCCCATATCGATGATATAATCAGCAGTCTTGATGACATCCAGATTGTGTTCAATGACGACTACGGTATTACCTCCATCTGAAAGTCTGCGCAGAATCTCGATCAATTTGTGCACATCTGCGAAATGAAGCCCTGTTGTCGGCTCATCCAAAATGTAAATGGTCTTACCTGTGCTGCGCTTGCTGAGTTCTGTTGCGAGTTTGATACGCTGTGCTTCACCACCGGACAGTTCCGTAGATGGCTGTCCGAGTTTTACATAGGAAAGTCCCACATCATATAAAGTCTGGATCTTGCGTTCAATGGACGGCACATTCTTAAAAAACTCCAATGCTTCCTCCACCGTCATATCCAGCACATCATAAATGCTTTTTCCTTTATATTTTACTTCAAGCGTCTCTCTGTTATACCGCTTTCCTTCGCACACTTCACAAGGCACATAGACATCCGGCAGGAAATGCATCTCAATTTTGATAATTCCATCCCCTGAACATGCCTCACATCGTCCGCCTTTCACATTGAAGCTGAAACGTCCTTTTTTATATCCCTTTGCCTTTGCATCCGGTGTTCCCGCAAAAAGATCGCGGATCATATCGAAGACACCGGTATAAGTCGCCGGATTCGAACGCGGCGTCCTGCCGATCGGAGACTGGTCAATATCGATCACCTTGTCCAACTGCTCCAGTCCAAGGATATCGTCATGTTCTCCCGGAATGCACCTTGCACGGTTTAAATCCCTTGCCAGATGTTTATACAAAATCTCATTTGTCAGCGAACTCTTTCCAGAACCCGAAACACCGGTAATGCAGGTCATAACGCCCAACGGAATATCCACGTCGATATTTTTTAAATTATTTTCCCTTGCACCCTTGATCGTAAGAAAGCCTGTCGGTTTTCTGCGCTCCTTTGGAACCGGGATCTGGATTCTTCCACTCAGATATGCCCCCGTGACAGAATCCGGGTTCTGCATGATCTCTTCTGCAGTACCGCACGCAACCACTTGTCCACCATGTGAGCCGGCTCCCGGTCCGATATCCACAATGTAGTCCGCCGCCCGCATCGTATCCTCGTCATGTTCCACAACGATCAGCGTGTTGCCAAGGTCTCTTAAATTCATCAATGCCCCCAGAAGCTTATCATTGTCTCTCTGGTGCAGTCCGATCGACGGTTCGTCCAGAATGTAGGCAACCCCCACAAGACCGGAACCAATCTGGGTTGCAAGACGGATACGCTGTGCCTCACCGCCGGACAGTGTTCCTGTCGCTCTCGACAATGACAGATAATCCAGTCCAACCTCATTTAAAAATCCCACTCTTGCACGGATTTCTTTTAAAATCTGGTCGCCGATCAGATGCTGCTGCTTTGTGAGCTCCATCTGATCTACAAACGTCTTAAGATTCTTTACCGACATGGAGGTCATCTCATAAATATTTTTGCCCGCAACCGTTACTGCGAGGGATTCCGGTTTCAGACGCTGTCCATGGCAGGCTTCACACGGCGTGATACGCATAAACTGTTCATACTCTGCTTTCATCGTCTCAGAGGAAGTCTCACGGTATCTTCTCTGCACATTGCGGACCAGACCGTCAAATGCGACATCATACACGCCCTCACCGCGCTGTCCTTTATAGCGTACTTTCAGTTCTTTTCCATGTGTTCCATTGATCAGAACATCTTTTATCTCATCCGGATATTCCCGGAACGGTGTATCCAGTGAAAAATGATATTCTTCCGTCAGCGCTTTTAAAATCGCATAGGTGAAGCTGCTCTTATCTGTACAGGACTGCCAGCCCATCACCTGGATTGCCCCCTCCGAAATACTCAACCTCTTATCCGGGATCATCAGATCAATGTCAAACTCCATTTTATATCCAAGTCCAAAGCAGGTCGGACACGCACCAAACGGATTGTTGAAAGAGAAGCTTCTCGGCTCCACTTCATCAATACTGATACCGCAGTCCGGGCATGAAAAACTCTCAGAAAACTGAATTGGTTCTCCATCGATTACATCCACGATCATCAATCCATCTGCCAGCTGCAGCACATTCTCAATGGAATCTGTCAGTCGTTTTTCGATCCCCGGTTTTACCATAAGACGATCCACAACAATCTCGATGTTGTGCTTTTTATTCTTCTCTAACCTGATCTCTTCAGACAGTTCATAGAGATTTCCATCTACAACGACACGGACATAACCGCTTCGCTTTGCCTGCTCGAAAAACTTCTGATGTTCTCCTTTTCTTCCTCTGACCACCGGTGCTAAAAGCTGGATCTTAGTACGCTCCGGCAGTTCCATGATCTGATCGACCATCTGATCGACCGTCTGTTTTTTGATCTCTTTTCCACACTTTGGACAATGTGGCACCCCGATCCTTGCGTAAAGCAGTCGGAAATAGTCGTAAATCTCCGTGACTGTTCCCACCGTTGATCTCGGATTCCGGTTTGTGGATTTCTGATCGATGGAAATTGCCGGAGAAAGCCCTTCGATTTTCTCAACATTTGGTTTTTCCATCTGTCCTAAAAACTGTCTTGCATAGGAGGACAATGACTCCATATACCGTCTCTGTCCCTCCGCATAAATCGTGTCAAACGCAAGAGATGATTTACCGGAACCGGAAAGTCCGGTCAGCACAACAAATTCATCTCTCGGAATATCCACATCAATATTCTTCAAATTATGTTCATTCGCACCGCGTATCTTGATGTATTTGCGGTTCTCTGATGTTTTCATATATCTGCACCCTTCTATATTTTATTAAGCAATTGCCCTTCCACCTTATTATAAATCCTGAAGCATTGTTTTCAATTGCAGCATCTGGTCGCGGTATTCTGCTGCCGCCTCGAAGTTCAGATCTGCCGCTGCTCTCTGCATCTTCTTCTGAATATCTGCGATCAGCTTTGTCAGTTCCTCCTTGTTCATGGACTCCGGATCTTTTTTGAAGTTCAGTTCCTCCTGTGCCACTTTCTTAGATACACTGATCAGATCACGGACAGACTTCTGGATTGTTTTCGGCGTGATATTGTGTTCCTCATTATATTCCTGCTGGATCCTGCGTCGTCGTTCTGTCTCGTCGATTGCTTTACGCATGGAATCGGTAATCTTATCCGCATACATGATGACATGTCCCTCGCTGTTACGCGCCGCACGTCCAATGGTCTGGATCAGGGATGTCTCGGAACGTAAGAATCCCTCTTTGTCTGCATCCAGAATCGCCACAAGTGTGATCTCCGGGATATCCAGTCCTTCCCGGAGCAGGTTGATTCCGACCAGGACATCAAACACATCCAGACGCAGATCACGGATGATCTCTGCACGCTCCAGAGTATCAATATCCGAATGCAGATATTTTACACGGATACCGAGTTCTTTCATATAGTCCGTCAGATCTTCAGCCATTCTTTTTGTCAGGGTTGTGATCAAAACCTTATGTTTCTTTGCCGTCTCTTTATTCACTTCTCCGATCAGATCATCAATCTGTCCCTCTACCGGTCGGACTACCACCTCAGGATCAAGCAGACCGGTTGGCCGGATGATCTGCTCTGCACGGAGCAACTCATGCTCATCTTCATACGTATTTGGTGTCGCGGAAACAAAAAGCATCTGGTCAATTTTACTCTCAAACTCTTCAAAATTCAAAGGTCTGTTATCTTTTGCAGAAGGAAGTCTGAATCCGTAATCAACAAGCGTTGATTTTCTGGACTGGTCACCCGCATACATTCCTCCGATCTGTGGAATCGTAATATGCGACTCATCCACAATGATCAGGAAATCGTCCTTAAAATAGTCCATTAATGTATGTGGCGTTGCTCCCGCCGGAAGTCCTGCAAGATGTCTGGAATAATTTTCAATGCCGCTGCAAAATCCTGTTTCTTTCAACATCTCAATGTCAAAATTGGTTCTCTCTGCAATACGCTGTGCCTCCAGCAGCTTGTCCTCTCCCTTGAAATACTTTACACGCTCTTCCATTTCCGCTTCGATATTCACACATGCCTTCTGAATCTTTTCCATCGGAACAACATAGTGTGAAGCTGGAAAAACCGCAAAATGTTCCAGACTGCACTTGACCTCCCCGGTCAGCACATCGATCTCCGTAATCCGGTCAATCTCATCTCCGAAAAATTCTACCCGGATCGCCGTATCGCTGTAGTTTGCTGGAAAAATCTCCACTGTATCACCACGCACCCGGAATGTACCACGGTGAAAATCCATGTCATTTCTCGTGTACTGGATATCGACCAGTGCACGGATGACCTCATCTCTGTCTTTCTCCATTCCCGGACGCAGAGAAACCATCATTCCAAGGTAATCCTCCGGGCTGCCCAGACCATAGATACAGGAAACCGAGGCGATCACGATCACATCTTTACGCTCTACAAGTGCCGCCGTGGCAGACAAGCGCAATTTATCAATCTCCTCATTGATCGCAGAATCCTTGGCAATATAAGTGTCCGTCTGTGGCACATATGCCTCCGGCTGATAATAATCGTAATAGGAGACAAAATATTCCACTGCATTCTCCGGGAAGAATTCCTTGAATTCACCGTAAAGCTGAGCCGCCAGTGTCTTATTGTGCGAAATGATGAGAGTCGGCTTATTCAGCTGTGCGATGACGTTCGCCATCGTAAAGGTCTTACCGGAACCGGTCACACCGAGCAAAGTCTCGAACTGATTGCCTTCCTTGAAGCCTCTTACCAGTTCTTCGATTGCCTGGGGCTGGTCACCGGTTGGCTGGTATGGGGCGTGTAGTTTGAAGATTTGTTGTTCCTTTTGCACAAAAATCACCTCCGGGGTTCATAGTAAAAAAGTTCACTGAAATCAATTTTCCGACACCATAGTATGGTGTAATTTCAATTGGAATATACAAGTAAATATCTTTTAAGAATATAACACATTTCCATCGATTTGTATATAGTTTATTCGAACACTAGTTCTTTTTGTGTGTAAAAACAGAGCATTCAGACTCCTTTGAATCTAAATGCTCTGTACATTTTATCCTTATTCTGCGAATCTTCCGCAGCACTGTTTATATTTCTTTCCAGAGCCGCATGGACACGGATCGTTCGGATAAATCTTTGCCGCTGCACGTTTCTTCGGTTCAGCAGGAGCTGAATCATCCTTGTTCGTTCCGGTTACTTTTGCAACCTGCTCACGTTCTACTTTCTGCTCAATCTTCACATGATATAACAGGCGGATCGTATCTTCCTGAATATTGGCTGTCATCTCATCAAACATATCGAATCCTGCCATCTTGTACTCAACAAGCGGATCTCTCTGTCCATATGCCTGAAGTCCGATACCCTGACGAAGCTGATCCATGTCATCAATGTGATCCATCCATTTACGGTCAATGACTTTGAGTAATACAACACGCTCTAATTCACGGAACTGCTCCGGTTCCGGGAACTCCGTCTCTTTTGCTTCATATAACTTCACAGCTTTCTCTTTCAGGAGATGCTTAAGTTCTTTGTTATTCCTGATATCAGCAATCGTTTCTTCCGTTATAGGTTCCAGAGGAATGATAGGAAGCAGTAACTGATTCAGTTCATTTAAATCCCACTCATCTTTTGGAATCTCAGAAGAAATACAGGTGTCCACACAACTCTCGACGCGGTCAGTGATCATCTTGAAAATCGCATCTCTCATGCTCTCTCCATTTAACACGCGCAGACGCTCTTTGTAAATGATCTCTCTCTGATCATTCATAACCTGATCGTACTCCAACAGATTCTTTCGGATTCCGTAGTTATTAGCCTCAATCTTCTGCTGTGCTTTCTCGATGGCAGAGGTAAGCATCTTGTGCTGGATCTGTTCATTTTCCGGAACACCAAGTGCATTGAACACATCCATCAGTTTATCAGAGCCAAAGAGTCTCATCAGATCATCTTCAAGCGAAATGAAGAACTGTGATTCTCCCACATCTCCCTGACGTCCGGAACGACCGCGAAGCTGATTGTCAATACGTCTTGATTCATGACGTTCCGTACCAATGATCTTTAAACCGCCTGCTGCTCTTGCGTCGTCATCAAGCTTAATATCCGTACCACGGCCTGCCATGTTTGTCGCGATCGTAACTGCTCCATGCTGTCCGGCACCTGCTACGATCTCAGCCTCCAGTTCGTGGAACTTTGCATTTAATACTGTATGAGGGATTCCCTCTCTTTTTAACATGCCGCTGAGCAGTTCGGAAGTATCAATGTTGATCGTACCAACCAGTACCGGCTGTCCTTTCTCATGTGCCTTCTTCACTTCCTCGACAACTGCACGATATTTTTCTTTCTTGGTCTTATATACGGCATCATGATGATCGATACGCTGGATCGGTTTATTGGTCGGGATTTCAATAACGTCCATACCGTAAATATCACGGAACTCTTTTTCTTCTGTGAGTGCTGTACCAGTCATACCGGCCTTTTTGTCAAATTTGTTGAAGAAGTTCTGGAATGTGATCGTTGCAAGCGTCTTGCTCTCACGTTTTACTTTTACATGCTCTTTCGCTTCGATCGCCTGATGAAGTCCGTCTGAATAACGGCGTCCCGGCATAATACGTCCGGTAAATTCATCAACGATCATAACCTCGTTATCTTTTACCACGTAGTCCTGATCGCGGAACATAAGGTTATGTGCTCTCAGAGCAAGGATCACATTGTGCTGGATCTCAAGGTTCTCAGCATCTGCGAGGTTGTCGATCTTGAAGAACTGCTCAACCTTTTTCACACCTTCCTGTGTCAGGTTGACAACTTTATCCTTCTCGTTGACAACAAAGTCTCCTGTCTCTTCCTGTTCAATACCCATGATGGCGTCCATCTTGGAGTACTCCGGCACATCCTCACCACGTTTTAACTGTGTTGCGAGAATATCGCACGCTTCATATAGTTTGGTAGATTTACCACTCTGACCGGAAATGATCAGTGGTGTTCTTGCCTCATCGATCAATACAGAGTCGACCTCATCGATGATGGCATAATGCAATCCACGCTGAACAAGCTGCTCTTTGTAGATCACCATGTTATCTCTCAGATAATCAAAACCAAGTTCGTTATTTGTAACATAAGTAATATCACAGTTATATGCTTCCCTGCGCTCGTCGTTCGTCATGGAATTTAACACGACGCCTACTTTCAGTCCAAGGAATTCATGAACCTGTCCCATCCACTCAGAATCTCGTTTTGCAAGGTAATCATTGACGGTTACGATGCAGACACCTTTGCCTTCCAGTGCATTCAGGTATGCCGGCAGTGTAGAAACAAGTGTCTTACCTTCACCGGTCTTCATCTCTGCAATACGTCCCTGATGAAGAATGATACCACCGATAATCTGTACGCGGTAATGCTCCATGCCGAGCACACGTTTTGCTGCTTCACGAACCGTTGCAAATGCTTCCGGCAAAAGGTCATCCAAAGTCTCGCCCTTTTCCAGACGCTCTTTATATTCTTTTGTTTTGTTTCTTAATTCTTCATCGGAAAGTTTCTGCATAGAGTCACGATAAGACTCTACTTTGTCAACAAGCGGATAGATTCTTTTCAGCTCTCTCTCGCTGTGTGTTCCGAAGATTTTTGTCAATGCTCCCATAAAAACTCCTATTCCTGTCCCGGCTCTGTTATTTGAAAAATTTCTGTCATTTATGCAGAAACCTCGCACGGTATCGCTATTGTAACACTTTTTAGGCTTCACCACAACAAAAATAGGCGTAAACGATTTGTGAATTTTTTATTAACTGAAAAATATCCTGTCGGATTTATGTATCGACTTTAACAATATAAACGACTAACTCATGCCCCGGTATAACATCCGGGGTATTTTAATTTTCCCAAAAAGAACTTGTCGAACACTTCCGGGATGATATATAATGTATGGAATCGTATCATCAAAAGAGGAGGTCTGCATATTATGAAGTATGTATACAAAACAAAAGGTACATGTTCCACTCTGATTGAATTGGAATTAGAGGGAAATGTTGTTCACAATGTAAAATTCACCGGTGGATGTAATGGAAATCTTCAGGCAATTCCAAAGCTTGTGGAAGGTCTTACCGTTGAGCAGGTAGAACAGAAAATCGGTGGAATTTCCTGCAACGGACGCGGAACTTCCTGCGGAGACCAGCTTGCCAAAGCCTGTCGCGAAGCCTATGAAGCAGAGCAGAAACAAACCGGAGTTTAACTTACCGTGGAGCAGCAGATTTTGTGGTGCTTTCTTAAGATGTGAAGAGCAGATATAAGCGCCCTCTCACAACCTATAAAAGCACCACAAAATCTGCCACATTACATCCGTCAATCTGCAATCTACTCTTCTTTTTCACGCAGCTGCCTGTATATGGTCTCTGCGTCATAATCCGGTGCACTTTTTTCTATGACGTCATAGATCTGCCGTATCCGGGAGACCGGTTCCTCTAACATGTCTGCTGTGGCTTCGGCAGTGTATCCTTTTTTGCACTTTTTTATAACCTGTTCTATAATTTTAGAAGTTGCGCCGGCATTCCTGCCTTTTAATTCCGATTCCTTAAAGTCGTCCGCAAACAATTCTTTTAATGCTTCACACATATTCGATCCCTCCTTCAGTTTCTTCCAGTTTGCACGCATGACTGCGTCTGCGAGTGCCTGATATAGCTTTGAGTTTTTGTTTTTACTGTAACTCTCTATGAAATTTTTGATCTCACTGCCTGCCTTAAGGTCATTCCTTAAATTATTCAGCCAGTAGTTATGCTCCTTTGACAGCTTTGGGACTATGAC
>ENA-ORCM01001642-ORCM01001642.1-human-gut-metagenome-genome-assembly--contig:-NODE-1642-length-18317-cov-22.999342_pt1 | contig 18317 bp, 15 predicted proteins | sample MGYA00242906_ERZ507928 | MGnify/ENA primary metagenome ERZ507928 (study PRJEB26167, sample SAMN06115497) | human gut metagenome | host: Homo sapiens | place: China:Shanxi | collected 2015-05-07...
GACTGCGGCATGATGGAGTGCAAGAAGGCTCTGACCGAGGCTGACGGCAACTTCGAGAAGGCAATCGAGATCCTGCGCGAGCGTGGTCTGGCTACCGCAGCCAAGAAGGCAAGCCGCGTTGCTGCCGAGGGTATGGTCTACGCTGACTACTGCCCCGCTTGCAAGGTCGGTGTTGTCATCGAGGTCAACGCTGAGACCGACTTCGTTGCCAAGAACGACAAGTTCGTCGACTTCGTCAAGGAGGCCACCAAGGTCATCATGAAGCAGAACCCCGCTGATGTCGAGGCTCTGATGGCTTGCAAGACCGAGGCTGGCGAGACTGTTGACGAGGCTCTGAAGAACCTGATCCTGGTCATCAAGGAGAACATCAAGGTTCGCCGCTTCACCCGTTACGAGGGCGTCTGCTCTGCATACGTCCACGGCGGCGGCACCCACGGCATTCTGGTCAACTTCGAGACCACCAACGACATCGATGCTAAGGATGAGTTCGTTGCTTACGGCAAGGACATCGCTATGCAGGTCGCTGCTGCTAACCCCGGCTACGTTGACGAGGCTTCTGTCCCCGCCGAGGTCGTGGCTAAGGAGAAGGAGATCATGCTGGCTCAGATGGCTCAGGATCCCAAGACCGCTAACAAGCCTGAGGCTGTGAAGGAGAAGATGATCGAGGGCAAGATCAAGAAGTTCTTCAAGGAGAACTGCCTGGTCGATCAGGAGTTCGTCAAGGACAGCGACCTGTCTGTTGCTCAGTACACCGCTAAGGTCGCTAAGGACCTGGGCGGCGACATCAAGATCGTCAAGTTCACCCGCTTCCAGAAGGGCGAGGGCCTGGAGAAGCGCGCTGACGACTTCGCTGCTGAAGTCGCAAGCATGGTGAAGTAATTCAAGCTTCCAGGCTGAAAATGGGAGCCGCAGTGCCTGTCACAGGGTGCTGCGGCTCCTTTTTTGCGTTCCGGGGTTGTAAAACCTGACCGAAGATGTTATGATGGACCCATTCCAAACAGAAAGAAGTGCTGACCATGAAGATTGTCCCGTGTGCGTTCCAACTGCCCAACGGAGAAATGCTGACGGTGCGCAGTCTGTGCGCAGACGACGCCGAAGCGCTCAACGCATTCCGCCTTGCAACCTACCGCGAAACCCATTTTATGGCGCGTTATCCAGAGGATGGAGCGAGTCTGGAAGCAATGCAAAAGGGGCTGGCAGGCTCTGAAGCCAGCGCGCTGAATTGTGAGGTCGGTGCTTTTGCCGGAGAAAAGCTGGTGGGGGAGTTTGGTGTGGCACAGGTGCGGCCGCACATCAAGTATCGCCATCGTGCAGTCATGGGGATCTCTGTGTTGAAAGAAGCCTGGGGCTGTGGTCTGGGCAGCTTTCTGATGCAGTTGGCCGTGGCCCAGGCAAAAGCCAACGGCTTTGAACAGCTGGAGCTGGGTGTGTACAGCGATAATCCCCGCGCCATCCACCTTTATGAAAAGTTTGGCTTTGAACGCTGCGGCACCATGCCCCATGCCTTCAAGCTCAAGGATGGAACTTACCGCGACGAGATCATGATGGTGAAGATGCTATGAAAACAGAACGCATTACCCTGAAGGGCATCCCCGCGCTCCTCATCGGCGAGCCTTCCCACAAGGTGTATCTCTACGTCCACGGAAAAATGGGCAGCAAGGAGGAAGCTCTTGCATTTGCAGAGCAGGCCTGCCCGGCAGGTTATCAGGTGCTGGCCATCGATCTGCCCGAACATGGCGAGCGGAAGAACGGCCCCGAACGGCTCCTGCCATGGGTTGTTACCCCGGAGCTGCAATTTATGGATCAGTATGCAAGGGTGCACTGGCGGCAGGTCTCGCTGCGGGCCACGAGCATCGGTGCGTGGTTCTCCATGCTGGCGTTACAGGAGAAAGCACTGCGCCGCGCGCTCTTCGTTTCGCCCATCGTGGATATGGAAGACCTCATCGGCAGGATGATGCAGCAGGCCAACGTGACCGAAGAGCAGCTGAAGGCGGCAGGGGAGATCCCCACAACTTTCGGGGAGACGCTTTCGTGGCCGTATCTCTGCTGGGTGCGGGAGCATCCGCTCCGCTGGCGCACCCCCACGCAGGTGCTCTATGGCGAAGCCGACGAGCTGACTTCCTATGCTGTGCTCGACCGCTTCAAGCGCGCGACCGGGGCACAGCTGACCCTTCTGGCCGACGGGGAGCACTGGTTCCACACCGAGACGCAGCTGGCCGTGCTGCAGGCCTGGGAAGGTGCGCATCTATAAGCGCAGAAAAACAGAGATCCCCGCTGACGGGTTCGATGACGTCAGCGGGGATCTCTTTCTGTTTTTACGAACGAATCGTGAAAACCGCAGTTGTTTTTAGACCTTTGCTTCGCTGTTGTGCTCGGCGTTGGAGTAAGCCTTGAAGGAGTGGAAGACGATGTTCAGGCCCAGAACGATCAGCAGGACAGCCAGGATCAGCTGCAGGCCGTTGGCGATGAACACAGCGCCCCAGGTGGTCTCACCAGCAGGAATGCCCACCGAAGCGGCTGCGCTGATGGCCTTGACCATCGCGATCAGACGCTGGACCAGCGCGGTGAAGGTGACGCACAGCATGATGACCAGCGGGGGGAAGAGCATCTTGTTGTTGCGGCCGGTGACCTTCAGGAAGACGCACAGGGTGGCCAGAACCAGAGCGCTCAGCAGCTGGTTGGCGGAACCGAACAGCGGCCAGATGTTGGCGTAGCCGATCTTGGTCAGGATGAAGCCGAACACCAGCGTGATGAAGGTGGAGAAGTAGACGTTGCAGAACAGCTTGCGCCAGCCCTCTGCATGCTCCATGTCATCGACGCTGAACAGCTCCTGGAAGCTCATGCGGCCGATACGTGCAACGGCATCCAGGCTGGTCAGAGCCAGAGCAGAAACGCACATGGTCATGAAGACGGTAGCAGCGTAGGCGGGGATGCCGAACATCTCAAAGAAACCGGCAACGCCGCGGCTGAAGATCTGGAACGGGGTGCCTGCAGCGGGGGTGCCGTCCGCAGCGGCAGCAGCGCCTGCAACACACAGGGCCAGAACAGCCAGCAGGCTTTCGAGGATCATGGCACCATAGCCGACTTTCAGCATATCCTTTTCGTTCTCCACGGTCTTGGAAGAAGTGCCGGAAGAGACCAGGCTGTGGAAACCGGAAACGGCACCGCAGGCCACGGTGACGAACAGGATGGGGAACATGGTGCCCAGCTTCTCATTGGTGAAACCGGTGAAAACGGGCAGGTTCATGGTGGGGTGTGCGACCAGCAGGCCGACCACAGCACCTACGATCATGGCCACGAACATGAAGGTGGTCATGTGGTCACGGGGCTGCTTCAGCAGCCACATGGGCAGGACGGCTGCAAAGAAGATGTAGATGAAGGTGATGTAGCTCCATGCAGCCTTGCCCAGGATGATGGGAAGGTTTGCACCGATCACGAAAGACAGAACGATGAAGACGATGCTGATGACGCTCTCCTTCCAGCCGGAGAAGTTGAACTTCTTCTGGATCAGGCCGAAGACGACGGCGAACACCATGAACATGATGGAGACCATGCCGGCAGCACCGTTGGTCTGTGCGGCCTCGACCAGAGCACCGTCGGTGCCAAAGGCATTGAAGGTACCGGCGACCATGTCAGCAAACGCTGCGATGACGATGCCGCAGAACAGCCAGCAGAACAGCAGGAACAGCTTGCGGCCGGTCTTGCCGATGTACTTCTCAATCAGCATACCCATGGACTTGCCGTCGTTCTTGACGGAAGCATACAGCGCGCCGAAGTCGGTCACAGCACCAAAGAAGATGCCACCGATCAGGACCCACAGCAGAACGGGCAACCAGCCGAATGCGGCAGCCTGGATGGCACCGGTGACAGGGCCGGCACCTGCGATGGAGCTGAACTGATGGGCAAAAACGGTCCAGCCGTTGGTGGGGACGTAGTCGCGGCCGTCCTCGTGGACGACTGCGGGGGTCTTAGCCTTGGGGTCGATGCCCCACTTGTTTGCCAGCCAGCGTCCATAGAAGGTGTAAGCTCCTAACAGACACACGGCTGCGATCAAAACGATGACCAGCGTGTTCATTTCTTTTACCTCTTTCCTTTCTTTCCAAACGGCAAAACGGCCAGGGTCTATCTGACGGCTGCACTCAAAAACCACAAGCGGCCGGGCGGCAGGGGATGAAAAAAGCCCCCATCTTCGTTCTGGATGCAGACCGCATCCACCCGAAGACGAAGGCCTGACAACCGGTCTCCCGGCTGCAATTCTCCGCGGTACCACTTCGCTTGCTGCTTTTGAGGGCAGCCACTTTCTGCCCGCTCCGGGAGAACCTCACCGGAGCGGGACGCCCTGTAACGGGGGCGGATCGGCCAGGTGCTACTGTTCGGTTCGCACCGGCTGCTCGCAGGGGATAACCTTTCTCTCTTTGCTGCCGTCTTACACCAAAACCGACAGCTCTCTGGGAGCAGGTGTGGGAAAAGGTCGTGTCCTGTTCACTGCATTTGCCGAATGATTGTGTATACTTTAGTCCCGATTTCATAATTTGTCAATATATTTTGGGCAAGTTAGGAGGATGTGCCAATTCGGGAAAAATGCTGGTAAAAATTTTTAGGTGATTTTTGTTCATGTGTGAAGAGAAGAAAACTGTGCACATTAAAATGTGAAAATCACTCACGTTGAGAAAAGACTTGACTTTCACGCTTTCGTGTGCTAAAGTGATAATACAAACTCATAAAATCTTCCAAATACCCGGCGCTTGCCGCAAAGGAGGCCGCTATGGCTGAGAAAAACCCCAGAAAGAACCCGACCACGGACGCACTGTTCGATGCGATCCTGAGCCTTGAAACACGGGAAGAATGCTACAATTTCTTTGAGGACCTGTGCACCGTAAAGGAAATCTCCGATATGGCGCAGCGCCTGGAAGCGGCCAAGCTGCTTTTGGGTGGCAGCACCTATGACCAGATCGTCAAAGCGGTGGAGATCAGCACGGCCACCATCAGCCGGATCAACCGCTGCATCCAGTACGGCAGCGGCGGCTACCGCGACGTCATCGAAAAAGTCTCTGCGAAGGAAGCAGCCGATTCCGCCGAGTGACACAGGCGGCGGCCCGGACATACAATGGGGCATACCTTATATAAGAAAGGATGACCCGATTTATGATCACGGAAACCAACTGCACGCCTACGCTGGAATGCCCCGCACTGCCCCGCGTCACCCTCGACCAGGCCGTCATCGACCTGCTGGAGAGCATTGCGCTGCAGGAGTCTGCCCTCAGCCACATCCTCTGCGCGGAGAGCCAGAAGATGAAGACCGCGATGGCCATGAAGGAAGTGGACCTGTGCAAGCTGCTGGAGATCAACGACTCGGCCACCAACATGGTCCATGCCGTAGCCAATCTGGAACTGGCACTCAAAGATAAGCTGGAATTTATCTCCAACAATCTCTATTACCCCTCGACGGAAAACACCACCACCGCGCAATAACCGGCGGTTGCCCCTGCCTGCCCGCACTTTGCCGGGCAGGCTTTTTGTGTTTGTGGCTATTCTATGAACAATCTAGCCAAAAGATGAAAAAACGTTTTGTGCGGAATTGCTGAATACAGAAAACTGTGCTATACTATACACTGTATATGTGTGAAAGAGAGGAAATGAACCTTGCAGCACTATGACGTGATCTTATTCGACGTGGACGGAACGCTCATTGATTCCGCACCCGGCATCCTGAATACACTGGAAGAGGTCTTCCGCAAGATGAACGTAGATATCACCGGTGTGGACCTGCACCGCTACCTCGGCCCGCCGCTGCGCAAGACGTTCGCAGAGCACTTCACCGACCCGGCCAAGGTCGAGGAAGCCGCCGGGCTTTACCGTGCCAGCTATGCCGTCAAGGGCAGCCACGAGTGCCGCGTGTTCCCCGGTGCGGCTGAGATGCTCCGCCGCCTGAAGGAAGCGGGCTTTGTGCTCTGCACGGCGACCTCCAAGCCCACCCAGGTGGTGACGCCCATTCTCAAGGAGCAGGGCCTTGCCCCATACTTCGATTTCATCGGCGGGGCCTCCATGGATGAGAGCCGCGACACCAAGACCGAGGTCGTCCGCTACGTGCTGGAGCAGCCCTGCGTCAAGGGCAAACGGGTCCTGATGGTCGGGGACCGCAACGACGATATGCGCGGTGCGGCAGACTGCGGTCTGGATGCTGCCGGTGCGCTGTACGGCTATGGCAGCCGGGAAGAGCTGGAACCGTTCCACCCGGTCTTTCTGGCCGAGAGCTGTGCCGCCCTTGCGGACGCCCTTGTGAACGCCTGACCGGACTGCTGATTGAGAATAAAAATGGTGAATCATTATGAATCGTAGGACACAATCGGACAAGCAATCTATGACTCCTTTGCAGCGGCAGGCTGTTCTGGTCTGCGTTGTGTGTGCGCTGGCGGCGCTGCTGACCATCGGCATCACCCTGACCCTGCTCAGGCGGGGCAAAGTGGACGCCCCGAATGTACCCGATGCAGACTCCGTCTCCTCGGAAACGCCCGCGGATGGCGAAGATCTGGCAGAGCACTATCAGATCGACAATTCATCGGCTTCTCTGCTGGCAGAAACGGCCGATGCGGGGCAGTCCTACCAGGACGAGACCCTCTTCATCGGCGACTCCAACACGGTGCGCCTGTACAACAACGGCCTGATCTCCCTGCAGCAGTTTTGCGCCAAGGAGGGCATCGGCACACAGGTGGCCCTGAATGAGGGCATCGTCACCTTTAAGAAGGACAGCAATGCCTATCTCATTGCCCAGGCCGTCGCCATGATGAAGCCCCGCCGCGTGGTCATCACCCTCGGCACCAACGACAACGGCATGGAAGTGGCCGACTTTATCGCGAATTATACCGCTCTGGTCCAGGCCATCCAGGCCAGCTATCCCTATACCGATATCATCGTCAACACCATCCCGCCCATCCCGGCGGATCACTCGACCTACCCTCACATGGATCAGGCCAGGATCGACGATATGAACATGGCACTGCTCAATCTGTGCGAGCAGCTGGGCCTCAAGTTTCTGAACACCGCCGAGATCCTCAAGGGGGAGGATGGCTACGGCAAGCCGGACTACTACACAAACGGCGACATCCACCTGAAGAGTGCGGGCCTCAAGGCAGCGCTGAGCTATCTGCGCACCCACGCCTACACCACCGATGACCGCCGCCCGGATACCGCCAACATCCCGACCCGCACACTGGAGTATGTTTCCAACCCCAGTTCTGCGGTCCAGGCTCCTAGCTCGGAGTCTGCCAGCGAGAGCGCCAGCAGTTCCACCGCTGAGCCTGTTCACTATGAGGCGCACTATCGGGTCGAAAAGAAGGGCGGCGGTACGCTGACCTCCGGCGGTGAGTCCAACAAGACCTCCCTGAGCTACACCGTGACCGATGCGTCCCAGACCATCAGTGTGACGGCAGTTCCCGCCGAGGGATATGTCTTCGTCAAGTGGAGCGACGGTGTCACCACCCGCACCCGCACCGATGACAAGTTCCAGCAGAACATTGACGTCACGGCCGTGTTTGCCGCAGTGTCCGTCGAGATCTCCAACGAGGGCAAGGGCCTGTTCGGCAGCTCCTATATCTTCAAGGCAAAGCTCGGCGGCAAGTATGCCAACAGCGACAATCTCCGCTGGTACGCCAACGGGGAAGAGGTCAAGGCCGCTGCAGGCCAGACGACTGTGACCGTTCCGGTCTCCTCCATGGCCGTCGGCAGCTATAAGATCTATGCCGTCGTCACCTACAACAACTGCACCGTGAAGAGCAACACGCTGACCTTGACCGTCAACAGTGAATCGTCCAGTTCGAGCACGTCGAGCAGCAGCTCGTCTTCGTCCGGAGCCTCCTCCGGCAGTACATCCGGTTCTTCCGCTTCGTCCAAAGAAGAATCCGCCTCTTCCGGCAGCTCCAGTTCGTCCCACAGCACCTCCGGCAGCAGCTCGGAGCACTCCTCCAGCTCTGCTTCCAGTGCATCGGCGTCCACGAGCGAGTCGAAAGCCGAGTCCAAGGCAGAGTCGACCAGCGTTTCTCAGAGTGAGTCGAAGAGCGAATCAAAGAGTGAGTCCAAAGAGGAAAGCGCTTCTTCCCACAGTGAATCGAAGACCGAAGCTTCGGAAAGCAAGGCTGAGAACGATCTGCCCGCTTCCAGCGAGACGAGCGCAGAGAACACCGAGGCCGCAGCAAGCCGCTGACACTTTTCCACTCCGCTGCATAGGCTGTTCCGAAGGGAGCGTGAGTGGATGTTCTGCGAGAAGATCCGTGTTCCGGGGCTTCCCGGTGAGGAAAATGTGACCGACGGCAGTGTGGACTGGTATGAGACGGACTGGGAGAATGTGGACAATGGCGTTTTGGAATCCGAGATGCCAAAATGCCCGGAAACACCCTGTTCCGCCGCTTCCCGCTGCGAGGACAACACCCCGGAACAAACCGACGATGAAACGTATGAAATAGTCGAGGAATAAGGCGAAGCCAGCTCTGCCGGGGCGGGGCTGGCTTCTCGCTGTTCTTACGATCCGGCAAATCCGGCGATCCGGAAGAGACCGGCTCCGGCTGGGGAGGACAAGCTCCCCGGAACATGCAACAAGAGAGGGGAAACTGAACCATGGCAAAATACTATTGCATCTTGTTCGATGCAGACAATACGCTGCTGGATTTTGATGCAGCCGAAAGCAAGGCGCTGGCCGATACGCTCCGCAATTACGGCATCGAGCCGGACGCCGAGACGGTGCAGACCTACCGCACCATCAATGGGGAGCTGTGGCGTCAGCTGGAAAAAGGCCAGATCCGCCGCGACAAGCTGATGGCGGAGCGCTTCACCCGCTTCCTGAAGGCCGTGAATGCCGCAGGCAGCGGTGCCGAGATGAATCAATATTATCTCGACCAGCTCTCCACCCACCCGGACCTCGCCGCGCCCAATGTGCTGGACGTGATGAAGGAGCTGGCCGAGGTGGCAACGCTGGCCGTTGTGACAAACGGCTTCGACCGGGTGCAGTCCCGCCGTGTGGCCGAGTCCGGCCTGAAGGAGTTCGTCGAGGAGGTCTTCGTCTCCGAGAAACTCGACAGCGAAAAGCCGAGCCGCAAGATCTTTGACACGGCGCTCCGTTCGCTGGGGGTGGAGAACCGCGAGCGTGTCCTGATGGTGGGCGACAGCCTCACCAGCGACATCCAGGGCGGCATCAACGCCGGGCTGGATACCTGCTGGTACAACCCGAACCACGCCGAGAATCCGGGCAAGGTCTGCCCGACCTACGAGATCTCGAATCTCGAAGAGCTGTATCAGCTGGTCATGGAGCCAGAAGAGCTGGCCAATGTCGGGCTGAAGAACCGCCGCCATCAGCTCTAAGCTCCTGCGCTGTGCGGCAAGTGGGAACAAAAAGATTGGATGAACAACAATGCTGATACATTTGGAAAAACTGGGCAAGAGCTTCGGCGAGAAGATCGTCCTGCATGATGTCACGGCCAGCGTCGAGCGGGAGGACCGCATCGGCATCGTGGGCCAGAACGGTGCAGGCAAGACCACCCTTCTGAAGATCCTGACCGGGGAATATACCGACTATGAGGGCGAGTTCAGTGTGACCCATGGCGTCACCCTTGGGTATCTGGAACAGAACGCGAAGCTGGACCCCACGCTGGATATCTACGGCGAGATGCGCTCCTGCTTCGCCCATGTGCTGGATGCCATGGCACAGATGCAGATCCTGGAGCGCCGGATGGCGGCTTCGCCGGAGGATGCCTCTCTGCTGGAGCAGCACGATGCACTGCAGAACATCATCGACGCAGCCGATGGATATAATATGGACGTCAACATCAAAAAGGTGTTGTCCGGCATGGGTTTCGCACAGGATACCTGGACCAAGAACATCGCAGTCCTGTCCGGCGGCGAGCTGACCCGCCTGCGGCTGGCAAAGCTGCTGCTGCAAAAGCCGGACGTCCTCATTCTGGACGAGCCCACCAACCACCTCGATTTTGCGACGATGGAATGGCTGGAAACCTACCTCAAGGGCTATTCCGGAGCGGTCCTCGTCGTCAGCCATGACCGCTACTTCCTCGATAACGTCTGTACGAAGATCTGGGAAGTTTCGTTCCAGACCATGACGACCTACAAGGGCAATTTCTCGGCCTATCTGCCCCAGAAGGAAGCCGCCGATGCCCTGCGCCAGAAGCAGCACGACGCCGATGTGGCACTGGCCGAAAAATTGCAGGACTACGTGGACCGCAATCTGGTCCGCGCTTCCACGACCAAAATGGCCCAGAGCCGCCGCAAACAGCTGGAAAAGCTGGAGATCACCGAGGCCCCAAAAGATGAGACGAACCAGCTCAAATTCCGCTTTGAATACGACGTGGAGCCGTGGAACGAGCTGGTGCTGATGAAGAATCTGACCATCCGCATCGGGGAGCGCACCCTGCTGGAGCCTTTCACCTACACAGTCTGCCGCGGGCAGCGGCTCGTCATCGCAGGCCCCAACGGTGCCGGCAAATCGACCCTGATGCAGGTGCTGGACGGCAAGCGCCGCCCCTCCGGCGGCATGGTCCGGCTGGGTACCGGTGCCCGGCCCAGCATCTTTGCCCAGCAGCAGAACCGCCTGGGGCAGGGCAGGGTCATAGACGTCATCTGGAACAAATACCCCCGGATGACGGAGCTGGAAGTCCGCAGCCATCTGGCCAAGCTGGGCTTCCGGGGCGAGACGGTCTTCAAACCCTGCGAGGCGCTATCCGGCGGCGAGCTGGCCCGCCTGCGCTTTGCCGAGATCGTGCTGGAACGCCCGAACCTGCTCTTCCTGGACGAGCCGACGAACCATCTGGATATCTACACCCGCGAGAACCTGACCGAGGCGCTGATGGCCTATACCGGGACGCTGCTCATGGTCACCCACGACCGGCACCTGATGAACAGCCTCGGATGCCCCATCCTCTATCTGGAGGACGGCAAGGCGACGCTCTACCCCAGCTACGATGCCCTGATGGGCCGCAGCGCGCCCGCCGCCGCGCAGCCGGCCAAAGCCTCCGAGCCTGCCAGGGCCGGTTACGGCAAGGAGCAGCGCCGCCGCCGCGCCGAGCTGCGGGCTAAGATCAAGGCCTGTGAGGACGAGATGGAAGCCTGCGGTGCCCGCGAAGTCGAGCTTGACAACGAGATCAACTCGCCGGAAGTCTATAACGACCCGCAGCTGCTGCGGGAAAAAAGCGATGAGCTTGCCGATCTGCGCTTCCATCAGGAAGAACTGTTCGCCGCCTGGGAAAAGGCCATGGAGGAACAGGAGCAGTACGAGCAGAGCAGCACCGAAGAATGATCACCCGAAGGAGGCCGTTTCATGCCGAACCACCGCCGCAACGATTCCAAGACCCACAGCATCGCCCTTTCAGGGCTGCTGTTTGCGCTGGCCATGGCGCTCTCATTCGTTGAGGGCACACTGGTGCTTCCCGGCCTTTTGCCGGGCATGAAGCTGGGGCTGGCGAATATTGTGGTGATGTACGCATTGTTCTTTATGGGGCCGAAGCAGGCGCTCGTGCTGGATCTCCTGAAAGCGCTGTTCGTCTTTCTGGTCTCCGGCTGGACGGCGGGGTTCCTCTCGCTGTGCGGCGGTCTGCTCTCGCTGCTGGTGATGTGGCTGCTGTATTACCACGCACCGGTGCGTCCCACCTGGTACATCCTCTCGGTATGCGGTGCGCTGTTCCACAACATCGGTCAGCTTCTGGGTGCCAGTGTGATCTTATCCTCGGCGGTCTCCCTCTATTATGCGCCGGTGATGCTGGTGCTCGGCCTCGTGATGGGCGCACTGACGTCCATCACGCTCCGGGCGCTGCTGCCGGCTCTGGGCCGCCTGGGCTACAATATAAAAGAAAAATAAGAGGTTTTGCATATGTCTGAAAAAGTCACGGTCCGGGTGGAGCGGAACATCCTCCATCTGCCCGCCATCGCTCTGCGGGGGCTTGTCGTCTTTCCCAACAACCTGCTTCATTTTGAGGTGGGCCGCGAAAAGAGCATTGCCGCTGTGGAGTGGGCGGTCAGCAATCACTCCAACGTTTTCCTGATCGCACAAAAGGATATGAAGGCCGACGACCCCGGTGCCGACGGCCTGTACAATTACGGCGTCGTGGCCGAGATCAAGCAAGTCATGCGGGTGTCGGACGACCTCGTCCGCATCCTGGTGGAGGGCAAATACCGCGCCCGGCTCACCGAGATGGACACCGACGGCAGCTTCCTGCTGGCTTCGGTCCGCCCCACGCCGGTGCGCCCCGTCAAGCCCGACGAGGAGGCCGAGGCCGACGCGCTGCTCCGCAACGTGAAGAAGAGCTTTGACGAGCTGCTGAGCCTGAACCCCCGCATCGGCAAGGATGTGGTGTTCGCGGTCAACTCCAACAACGACCCGGCGTTTCTCTGCGAGTATATCCCGGCCAACCTCCTGTTCCGCTTTGAGGATAAGCAGGCCGTGCTGGAAGAGGGAACGCTTCTGGGCCGTCTGCGCCTGCTCGTGGAGCGGATGCACCGCGAGCGCCGGATGCTGGAGATCGACAAGGAGATCGCGCAGAAGGTCGATGAAGCCATGGACAAGAATCAGCGCGACTACTACCTGCACGAGCAGATGCACATGATCAGCGAGGAACTGGGCGAGGACGATGACACCACCGCCGAAGCCGAGGAATACCGCCGCAAGATCACGGCCCTGCACCTCGACGCCGAGCGGGAGAAGAAGCTCCTCAAGGAAGTGGACCGTCTGGCCAAAATGCAGAGCAGCAACCAGGAGGGGACGGTCATCCGCACCTATCTGGATACCTGCCTGGAACTGCCATGGAACACCTTCACTGAGGACGACCTCGACATCGCCAAGGCACAGCACATCCTGGACCGCGACCACTACGGCCTGAAAAAGGTCAAAGACCGCATCCTCGAAGTGCTGGCGGTCCGCAAGCTGGCCCCGGACGTCAAGGGTCAGATTATCTGCCTGGTCGGCCCTCCGGGTGTCGGCAAGACCAGCATCGCGCGTTCCATCGCCGAGAGCCTGGGCCGCAAGTATGTCCGCCTGAGCCTGGGCGGTGTGCGGGATGAGGCCGAGATCCGCGGCCACCGCCGCACCTATATCGGTGCCATGCCCGGCAAGATCATCAGCGCGATGATCACCGCAAAAAGCTCCAACCCCTTGATGCTCCTCGACGAGATCGACAAGCTGGCAGGCGATTTCCGGGGCGACCCTGCGGCCGCTCTGCTCGAAGCTCTGGACCCGGAGCAGAACGCCACCTTCAACGATCACTTCATCGACATGCCGTTCGATCTGAGCCATGTGCTCTTTATCACCACGGCCAATGACCTGAGTGCCATCCCCGGCCCGCTGCGCGACCGGATGGACGTCATCGAGCTGCCCAGCTATACCCGCGTGGAAAAGTACAACATCGCCCGCAAGCATCTGGTGCCCAAGCAGCTCAAGGCCTGCGGTCTGGCCGGCAAAGTCACCTTCTCTCAGAGCGCTCTGTACGGCATCATCGACGGCTATGTCCGCGAGGCCGGCGTCCGCAATCTGGAACGCACCATCACCAGTGTGCTGCGCAAATGCGCCCGCAAGATCGCATCCGGTGAGGTGGAGAGCTTCTCCGTGACCGGCTCCAATCTGGAAGAGCTTCTGGGCCCCAAAATGGTCAAGCCCGATTTCCTCAACCGCACCAACGCCATCGGCATCGCCAACGGTCTGGCCTGGACTAGCATCGGCGGCGAGACCCTGCCCATTGAGGTGCAGGTCATGGACAACGGCAGCGGCAAGATCACCGTCACCGGTTCGCTCGGCGACGTGATGAAGGAGAGCGCGCAGCTGGCCGTGACCTACGTCCGCGTCCACGCCAATGAATACGGCATCGACCCGGAGCGGCTGAAGAAGTGTGACCTGCACATCCACGCCCCCGAAGGGGCCGTGCCCAAGGACGGCCCCTCTGCCGGTGTCACCCTGACCACGGCGCTGGTGTCCTGCCTGTCCGGCATTCCGGTGCGCGGCGATGTCGCCATGACCGGCGAGATCACCCTGCACGGCAATGTGCTGCCCATCGGCGGCCTGCGCGAGAAGAGCATGGCCGCATACCGCGAGGGGATGAAGACCGTCCTCATCCCGAAGGACAATGTCTCCGACCTGTACGAGGTGGACGACGAGGTCAAGAAGAACATCCAGTTCCTGCCCATGTCCAACCTGGCGCAGGTGCTCAACGCCGCGCTGCTCAAACCCAAGACCGTTTCCGCCCGCCACTCGCACCCCGGCAAAAAAGCCAAGAAGCCTGCGGACGCTGCAGCCATCCCGCAGACGACCGAGCAGCCCAAGCCGGGTGCCGTCTGCTGAAAAAGGAGTGCAGCTATGAACTACAACAAAGCGGATTTTATCGCCAGCTATGGCATTTCCAGCCAGCTGCCGGACAGTGACCGCCCGGAGCTGAGCTTCTCCGGCCGCTCCAACGTGGGCAAGTCCAGCCTCATCAACAAGCTGTGCAACCGCAAAAACCTGGCCCGTGTGTCCAGCACACCGGGCAAAACGGCCACCATCAATTTCTATTCGGTGGACGACTGCTATTTTGTGGACCTGCCCGGCTATGGCTATGCCAAGGTCAGCAACGCCGACCGCGAGCGCTGGGACGACCTCATCAACAGCTACTTCGAGGCACCCCGCCACCACACCCTGCTGGTGCAGCTCATCGACTGCCGCCACGCCCCCAGTGCAGACGATCTGCAGATGCTGAAGTATCTGCACTACCATGAGATCCCGTTCATCGTGGCGCTGACCAAGGCAGACAAGCTCAAAAAGAGCCAGCTGGCCAAGACGCAGGCGGAGTTCGAAACGCTCTGCCTGCCCTACGGCTGCCGGAAGGTCGTGCTGACCAGCGGCGAAAATGGCTACGGCATCCCGGAGCTGCAGGCCGTTCTGAACGAGGCCGTCGCCGAAGAGGATGCGGAGTAACGCCATGGCTTACAATGAATTTGCCTACTTCTACGATGAATTCAACGGGGAAGCCGACTACGATGCCCTCTATGCCCATATCCACAAGGAGCTGACCGCCCACGGTATCGCAGACGGCATCCTGGCAGACCTGGGCTGCGGCACGGGTGAGTTGACCCTGATGCTGACCCAGGCGGGCTATGATATGATCGGCATCGACCAGTCGGAGGAGATGCTCTGCGTCGTGCGGGACAAAGCCGAACAGCTGGGCCTTTCGGGCAGGCTGCTGCTGTTGCAGCAGGACCTGCTCAAGCTCGACCTCTACGGCACCATCCGGGGTGCTGTGTCCACCTTCGATACCTTCAACCATATCCCGGACCTCGACACGGCCATTGCCAACGCCGGGTTCTTTATGGAAGAGGGTGGCGTCTTCCTTTTTGATATGAACACCCCGTACAAGCACCAGCAGGTGCTGGGGGAGAACGCCTTCACCTTTGAGGAAGAGGACGCAAGCTGTGTCTGGCGCAACCATTACAGCGCCGAGGACCGCCGGGTGGAGATCACCGTGGACATCGACTACCGGGAGACCGGGGAGCATTTCCACGAGCAGTTCTACGAATACACTTACGACCTCGCTGCCATCCGTGCGGCGCTGGAGCGGCACGGCTTTGTGCTGGAAAGCGTCTGTGACGGCGAGACGTTCGGGCAGCTGACCGAGGAAAGCGAACGCTATTTCTTCTGCGCTGTCAAGCAGTATACTCAATTGGAGGAACAATAATATGTCGAATCTGATCCGCGGCCTGTCGGAAAACGGTGGTGTCGTCTTCTGCGGTGTGGACTCTACCGCGATCGTCCGCAAGGCCGAGCAGCTCCACAAGACCAGTGCGACCTGCAGCGCCGCCCTTGGCCGTCTGCTGACGGGGGCCGCCCTGATGGGCTCCATGCTCAAGGATGACCGGGACACCATCACCCTGCGCGTTTCGGGCAGCGGCCCGGCGGGCGTCCTCATCGCCTGCACCGATGGCACCGGCAACGTGAAGGGCTGCATCGACAACCCGCTGGTGGAGCTTCCGCTCAAGGAAAACGGCCATCTGGATGTCGGCGGTGCCGTCGGCATGGACGGTGTGCTGACCGTCATCCGGGATAACCGCCTGCAAAAAGAACCGACCGTCGGTCAAGTACCTCTTGTCTCCGGTGAGATCGCCGAAGACCTGACCAGCTACTATGCTTACAGTGAGCAGGTGCCCACCGTCTGTGCACTGGGCGTTCTGGTCGATAAAGACCTGACCATCGCCTGCGCAGGCGGCTATCTCATCCAGCTGCTGCCCGGTGCCACCGATGCCGAGATCACCCAGCTGGAACAGAACATTGCCGCCATGCCCTCCGTCACTGAAATGCTCCGCGCGGGCAAGACGCCGGAGGATATGATGCAGCTGGCCCTGAAGGGCTTTGAACCCAACGTCCTCGACGAGCGGGATGTCGCATACCAGTGCGATTGCAGCCACGAGCGCACCGAAGAGATGCTGCTCAGCCTCGGCAAAAAGGAACTGGAAAAACTCCGTGACGAGGACCCCAACTGCGAGGTCGTCTGCCACTTCTGCCACACCAAGTATCAGTTCGACCTGAACGAGCTGGTCCAAAAGGCTGTAGATAAGCACAAAACGCCCGTGCCGACTGAGGAAAATGAAAGTGTCTGATTACTATGCTCCTTGTAAAGAACTTGACGAATGTAATGCGTTGATTGAACAGTATTGGAACACAAAGCGATATGAATTGTGTTTTGCAGGACATTTGAAACTTGCAGAAAAGGGATATCCTCTGGCGGAATGTCAAGTGGGATATTTCTATCTGGAAGGTTATGGGGTTCAAAAAATCTCACACAGGCATTTTATTGGACGGAACGTGCCGCGCAGCATGGTGACCGCGATGCACAATTCAATCTGGGGTGGTTCTATGAAAATGGAATCATTGTTCCAAAAGATTTGGAAATTGCAAATGTGTGGTATCATAAAGCGGCAGCGCAGCAACAGACGGATGCGTTGGAAAAATTAAAATAGTATGAAACAGCGGCAGAGAGTTTCTCGCTCTCTGCCGCCGTTTACTCTGCGCAGATATTGGCAACGATGGTATAAACGACCCGGTAATAGAGAATGTTGTTTTCGATGGAAACGTCCTCTTTTTGTGCCACAAACGCGGCGTCCGGATAGGCGTGGAAAAGCGCCTGCAAACTGTGCAGTTTCGCAAGCGCGAGCGCCTGCTCTTCGGTGTATGGAATTTCCTGCTCTGTTTGTTCGGAATACGTTGTCTCTTCTACCGAAAAGGGAAGGCCAAACCCAAGAATATCCGGTTGGATATGCCGTGTCGTCACAAGTGCAGTTTCTTCTGAAAAAGGCTTCCATGACGGAAGTGAAATGCGCTGCCCATTTATTGAGATCACCCGTTTTGAAAAGTGCTTTCCTGTCAGCCGTTTTGCAGTAATGTTCAGCGGTTCCTCCTGCGTATGCTCCCACTCCAATTGCGCAAAGACCGCACCGGCGGCAGGCTCATAGATCAACGTTCCGTCCCGCTCGGTGCGGGAGGTGCCAATGAGCAATTGCCCGGCCTCCACAGCCTGTCCCGGTGCAGCAAGCATCGTCCCGCTGACAAGGTTGGTGCGGACCACCGTTCCGGCCGCTTTGGCAAAGACGCCGTCTGCCTTCCCGGCGGCGATGTCGGGCACCGGCTTTGCGGCAGCTGCTTCCACCACGAGCCGCCCGTCCAGAAAGTTCAGGCTCGCCCAGGAAAACTCGCCGCTCTGCAAAAGAGCGTATTCGCCTGCGGTCAGTTTTTCCTGCGTGACAGCACTTCCGGGCATCAGCTGCACCTGCTCCCGCAGGATCGCCTCAGCCCGCGCTCGCTGCCCGGTGGTCAGGCTGCCTGCATCCACGGCCCAGACAAGATCCTGTGACCAGACCAGCAGGGGAACGAACAGTAAAACACCCACCCACAGCCCGCGCCGCCGCAGAAAGGGCCGCAGCCGGAAGTACAGCCCGGTGCGGGTCTGAATGCGCAGCCGTACCCGCCGCTTTCGGGCCAGTGCCGCAAGGTTTCGGTACTGCCAGGCCGCGCACCGGCCCGAAAAGCCGCCGGGTGCAGGGGAGACCGCTGAGAGATGCAGGCCCGCCCGCGCCGCTTCGGAGAGCAGGCTTTCGGCATCGCCGTTTTGCGCTGTGAACCACACCCCCGCCCAGAGCAGCCGTACATCCATCGTCTCTTCCTCCTAATGCCCACCGTCGCCGTCAAATTCGGTGCGCAGAACGCACCCCCGCAAAGTGATGCGGTGCGCGGCCAGCGTTTCGATGTGCAGTTCGTCTCCGTAGACCGTGAACCGCCCCCGCCGGAATTCCAGACAGAGCTTTTCTTC
>ENA-ORCM01001645-ORCM01001645.1-human-gut-metagenome-genome-assembly--contig:-NODE-1645-length-18312-cov-3.075898_pt1 | contig 18312 bp, 16 predicted proteins | sample MGYA00242906_ERZ507928 | MGnify/ENA primary metagenome ERZ507928 (study PRJEB26167, sample SAMN06115497) | human gut metagenome | host: Homo sapiens | place: China:Shanxi | collected 2015-05-07...
CCGCATCCAAAAACTCCATAAGTTTCGGTTCTACCTGCTCTTCTGTATCAGACGGAACACTTTTATTTTCCCGCGTGCCGGTATCTCCACTCTGATCCTGCACATCCTCTTTTTTCTCCCGCTCCACCAGCTCAAACCGGTATTTCTGCGTAACCTCCGGATATTTTTCGAGATCCACTTCACTGGTAAACATGGTGAGTGGTCTTGCATACACGCCAAAATCTCCATATAACGCCTGGTAAATGACCAGTTTTTCTCCTGTTTCAGAATGTGTCGCAATCGTTACGATCTGATATAATTTATTTTTAAAATGGCGGTAGATCTCGCCACTTACCGGTATTCTTTCTGCCATACTGTTGCTGTCCTTTCTTTCAACTTATGCCGTATGTACTTCTGTCAATCCCGCAATTTCGTCCGGCAGTTCAAAACGGTTTAACATCTCCACTCCCTCTGCCACAAAATCGCGCTCAAAACTCAGGTTTGCCTGATATCCCATGATCATCAGATCATTGACCTGATCCATCAGGGAACATTCGTCCTCACACTCCCCGTGTACCTTTTTCGGCGGCTCCCCTGTTTTTTCATAAAACTGTTCCCGCAGTTCGTCCGTCTGGTTTTCATTGACGTTCGAATCTGCACGGTTTAAAATAGCACCTTTTCCGGGATTTGAAACAGGGCGCGCTGCCTGCGTGGGCTTTGCCGTATTCGATGCAGCCGTGCCATACTTCTGCTGCAGTCTCTGTTTTAATTCCTGCTGTCTTGCAGATAAATCCCTCTGCATCGCATTTACCGCATCCGCCAGAACATCCGGTCTTCCTGCATGACCACCATAAGAAACCTGTGTCTGTGGTACATTTTTTCTTCCTCCGCCGGGCTGATTCGGCACAGCCGCTTTCTTTTGTTTTCCTTCTTTTTTCTTTTTATCACTGTAAATCCCTGCTGCAATGCCAATAATTATCACAATCAGACCAAACAAATCATCCATAACTCTTCATGCTCCTCTCCTCTTTAACTTTGTAAAAATGTTATATATACAAAGTTCACTATTCGTATTATAATATTTTAATATACGTTTCTCAACAAAATTTTACTCTTTGGAGGATATATGTTACCAAAAAAAATAAAGCGGCTCTCTGACATGCAGTTGATCGCACTTGGTTTTCTTCTGCTTATCTTAGGCGGAACATGTCTTTTGATGCTTCCCTGCTCTTCCCGCACCGGCGAATTTACCTCTTTTATCACAGCACTTTTTACAGCAACAAGTGCCACCTGCGTCACCGGTCTTATTCTGGTCGATACCTATACACACTGGTCCTTCTTTGGACAGCTTGTATTATTACTTTTAATCCAGATCGGCGGTCTTGGCTTTATTACCATCGGCACTGCCGTCTCTTTAGTTTTGCGCCGGAAGATCGGTTTGAAAGAACGTGGCTGGATCAAGGAAAGTTTTAATGTTCTGGATATCGGCGGCGCAGTGCGCCTTATCAAACGCGTACTAAAAGGTACTGTATTATTCGAAGGCATCGGTGCATTGCTGTTATTTACCCGCTTCTATCCTAAAATGGGATTTTCGAATGGACTTTATTACAGCATTTTCCATTCCATATCAGCCTTTTGTAATGGCGGATTTGATATCATGGGAGAATATAAGCGGTATTCTTCTTTTACTGCCTATTATGACGATCCTGTGGTCAGCTTTACGCTGTGCGCCTTAATCCTGATTGGCGGGATTGGATTTATTGTATGGAGTGACATCATTGATCATAAATGGCATTTTAAGAAATATGCCCTGCAGACCAAAATGGTCTTGAGTTTTTCGGCAGTTCTGGTATTGGGCGGAGCTTTACTGTTTTATTTGCTGGAACGAAATAATCTTTACGCCGATATGAGCACGACAGGCATCATCTGCAGTTCTTTTTTCAGTGTGATTACACCAAGAACTGCCGGTTTTAATACACTTGATATTGGCTCTCTCACAGAGGGTGGCAAACTGCTTACCATTATCCTGATGTTCATCGGAGGCGGTTCCGGTTCCACGGCGGGCGGCGTCAAAATGGCAACCATTTTCGTTCTGCTCCTGCATCTGCGCTCCACGCTCTTAAGAACGACCGGAACAAATATTTTTGGCCGCAGGATCGAAGACGACACGATCACAAAAGCTACAGCCCTGCTGTGTACCTACCTGTTTGCCGGACTTGCCGCAACCCTCGCAATCTGCGGCATGCAGGGTTTTCCGCTCGGAGATACGCTTTTTGAAGTCATATCCGCAATCTGTACTGCCGGAATGACAACCGGACTGACCGGACAGCTTAATTTTATCTCGCGGCTTATCATTATTTTTCTGATGTATATCGGTCGTTTGGGAAGCCTTTCCTTTGCACTTTCCTTTACCGATCACAAAAAACTGACACATATCATGCAGCCGGTAGAACGCATCAACATCGGCTGAGAAAGGAATTTACTTATGAAATCAATTTTAATTATCGGACTCGGACGTTTCGGCACCCATTTATGTCAGGATCTCGCCAGACTAGACAATGAGATCATGATCGTTGACAAAGACGAAGCAAGCTTAGAAGACCTTCTTCCCCTTGTGGTCAGCGCCAAGATTGGCGACTGCACCAACGAAAAAGTATTAAAAAGTCTTGGTGTCGGAAACTTTGATTACTGTTTTGTCTGTATTGGTGAAAATTTTCAGAGCAGTCTTGAGATCACAAGCCTGTTAAAAGATCTTGGAGCAAAATATGTTGTCAGCAAGGCCAACCGTGATATCCACGCAAAGTTCCTGCTGCGCAACGGCGCGGACGAAGTTATTTATCCAGACCGTGATATTGCAGAAAAAGTTGCAGTCCGTTTTTCTGCAAATCAGGTCTTTGACTATGTGGAACTCGGAAATAATTTTTCCATTTACGAAATTGCCCCTCTGCCGGAATGGATCGGTCATTCGATCAGGGACGTCAATGTCCGTGTCAAATATAATGCAAATATCATCGGCATCAAAGCTGAAAACGGCATGGAACTGATGCCGAATGCAGAGTATGTGTTCCGTAGAGAAGAACATCTGATGATCATCGGGCATCAGCGGGACATGGAAAAGATTTTGAAGAAATTATAAGTGCATTTCTTTTTCATAAATGTCTGCTGCCTCTTCTAACAGTTTTCGGATTTCAAGATGCTGCGGGCACTGTGCCTCGCACTTTCCGCATTTGATGCAGTCTCCGGCTTTACCGCTTCCGTCGATCTGACAGCGGTAAGACCCCCGCGTCACATCCGTCAATCCAAACTGTACGCCCATGTTGTAGACTCCAAAAATATCCGGGATACGGATCTTTTTCGGACATCCCTCCACACAGTAACGGCAGTTGGTACAAGGAATCGTTGGAAGTTTTTCGAGTTCTTCCACCACCTTTCCGATTGCCTGCTGCTCTTTATCCGTGAGCGGCTGAAAATCTTTCATATAAGCCGTATTGTCCTGTAACTGCTTTAGATCCGACATCCCGCTTAACACCAAAATTACATTGGGCAGTGATGCCGCATACCGGACCGCATAAGATGCATAGGAAGCATTTTCATCCAGCGCACGTAAGATCCTCGCCGGCTCTCCGACCATATTTGCTAACGTACCGCCCTTGACAGGCTCCATCACGATCACAGGTACTCCATGCTTTTCTGCCACCTCATAACATTTGCGTGACTGCACGTTCTCAGACTCCCAGTCATAATAATTGATCTGAAGCTGCACAAACTCCATCTCCGGATGATTTGTCAGAATCTCATCCAACACATCTGCCTTATCGTGGAAAGAAAATCCGATATGCCGGATCTTTCCCTCCGCTTTCATGCTCTGTACAAACTGAAATCCGCCTAAGTTCTCTGCCTCTTTGACCCGGTCTTTATTCATGGCATGTAAAAGATAAAAGTCAAAATACTCTACCTGGCATTTTTTTAACTGTTCCTCGAAATACTTTCCGTAGTCAGCGTACTCTTTGACCAGCCATACCGGCATCTTGCTCGCAAGGAAAAAACGATCCCTCGCATACCGTTGTACCAGACAGCGTCCGACTGCTTCCTCGGATCTGCCATTGTGATATGGATATGCGGTGTCAAAGTACTTAAATCCCTGTTCGATGTAGGAATCGATCATCTCGCAGAACGCTGCGTCGTTGATATTTTCTGTGCTGCCGTCGGTTACCGGGAGACGCATGCAGCCGAATCCCAGTTTCTTTGGCATTTCTTTAGTTAACTCGCTCATTTGTGTGTGCCCCTTTCTTTTAGGTTGTTATAATAGGATAATAAAGCCTTGGGCGAAACTCTTTTTCAAGTTGTGGTGGTCGTTGTGTGACGGGCACCTGTTTAACGAAGGCACGCTCTCGCTGCGTGTCGCTCGTAGCGGATACTAAGGGAGCAAAATACGCTCCCTAAGTACCGACGGCTCCCCAGCACCTTCTTATAAACAGGTGCCCGCCGCACAACGACGCTACGTTCTTGAGAGTTTCGCGTTGGCAAACCTTTCTTTTTATTATAGCAACCCAAAGGAAAGCTGTATAGTATTCTTTTTCATGCAGGTACGCAGGCGGTCGGCACGACTCGCCCTACAACTCCCCGTGGGCGGCCGGCACGGCAACGCCCACACCCCGGCGTGAGATGCTGGGTTTGCCGGCTGGGAGGGGCGGGTGGCGGGGGCTTTCGGCTGGGGTGACTTTGGAAGGAAATTAGAAAATCTTAGTGTCCCTGCCAACACACAGCGATGTGCTGCCACGGATGGCAGCACAAACCCCGGTCGAGCCACGGATGGCTCGTCTGGGGTGCTCGCGTCCGCCTTCCACAACCTCCCGCAGGGGCACTTAGAATTTCTTATTCCCGCACAACGGAACCCCAGCCGAAAGCCCCAGCCACCCACACCGCACCAGCCGGCAAACCCAGCCACCCCACTCCCACAAAAAAAGCAGAGCCACCCATGCCCTGCTTTTTCATTCTCGCACCTTAACTCTGGTACACCTCAATAAAGTTCTTCACAACCTCCACCAGCTTTTCATATCCCATGGAAGTCGTATCCAGACAGAAATCATAGTTTCTCGCATCATACCAGTCCTTCCCGGTATAATATTTATAATAATCCGCACGGTGCTTATCGATCTTTTCGATCTTATTCTCCGCATCCCGCCTGGTGATTCCGTCATGCTCCATTACACGGACGATACAATCTTCCTTCGGTGCAAAGAAAAACAAACGGAGCACATTCGGATCATCCTTTAACACATAATCCGCACATCTTCCGATAATGATACAGGACTCTTCCTCCGCCAGTTCACGGATCACTTTTGCCTGATAATTAAACAGGTTGTCATCCGATACAAAATCTGCGCTCTCCGGCGGGATTACACCGCCCTTGTACGGATTTTTGCGTGCAATACGAAACAAAGGTGATTTCTTTAATTTTTCATCGGTCTGTCCGAAAAGCGCCTCATTGATGCCGCTGTCATCGGATGCCATTCTTAAAATCTCTCTGTCGTAGCAATTAATTCCAAGTTCTTCTGCGAGCAGCTTACCCAGCGTACGTCCGCCGCTGCCGTAACTTCTTGCGATTGTAATCACTGTTTTTTTCATTGCTGCATCCCCCTATTCTCCAAGATATGCTTTCTTGATCGATTCGTTATTCATCATTTCCTTTGCATCACCGGAGAGAACGATATTGCCGGTCTCAAGTACATATGCACGGTCAGCAATGGATAACGCTTTCTTTGCATTCTGCTCTACTAAAAGTACGGTTGTTCCACCTGCAGAGATCTCACGGATAATGTGGAAAATCTCCTCCACGAGGATCGGAGAAAGTCCCATGGACGGCTCATCCATCAGGATGATTTTCGGCTTTGACATCAGCGCACGCCCCATGGCAAGCATCTGCTGCTCACCACCGCTTAAGGTTCCTGCAAGCTGGTTTTTACGCTCTTCCAGTCGTGGAAAACTCTCATATACTTTTGCTAATGACTCTGCGATCTCCTGTTTATCTTTTCTGGTATATGCACCCAGTTTTAAGTTTTCATATACGGACAACTCTGCAAATACACGACGTCCCTCCGGCACATGCGCCATTCCCATGGAAACGATCTTGTGTCCCGGAATCTTTGAGATATCACATCCCTCAAAAATGATCTCACCTGCTGCCGGGCTTAACATACCTGTAATCGTCTGTAATGTTGTTGTCTTTCCGGCACCGTTTGCACCGATCAGCGCAATGACTTCACCCTCATTGACCTCAAAGGAGATTCCCTTGATTGCCTGGATCACGCCATAGTATACTTCCAGATTTTTTACTTCAAGCATTGCCATAACTTAAAATCTCCTTTCCTATTCACCTAAGTATGCCTTGATAACCTGTGGATCATTCAGGACTTCTGTCGTTTTACCCTCTGCTAAAACCTGCCCGAAGTTTAACACGGTAAGTTTCTCACAGATACCGGATACCAGTTTCATATCATGCTCGATCAGAAGCACTGTCATGTCAAACTCATCTCTCACAAAATGAATTGACACCATCAGCTCTTTTGTCGCGTTCGGATTCATGCCGGCAGCCGGCTCATCTAAGAGCAGAAGCTTTGGATTTGTCGCAAGTGCTCTCGCGATCTCAAGTTTTCTCTGTTTACCATAAGGAAGGTTGGATGCAAGAAAATCTGCTTCCTTCTCAAGGTCAAAGACTTTTAAAAGTTCCATTGCCTTCTCATTCATCTCTTTTTCTGCCTTATGGTACTTCGGCAGACGCAAAATTCCGGTCAGTGTGGAATAAGTGATCTGATTGTGCAGACCGATTTTTACATTATCAAGTACGGACTGGTCTTTAAACAGACGGATATTCTGGAATGTACGGGCGATTCCTGCTTTATTGATATCGATGGTCTTTTTCCCTGTGATATCCACTCCATCTAACGTGATTGATCCGTCATTCGGTGTATATACACCGGTGAGCATATTAAATACGGTCGTTTTTCCAGCGCCGTTTGGCCCGATCAGTCCGTATAACTGTCCTTTTTCAATCGAAATATGAAATCCGTCTACTGCACGCAGACCGCCAAAGGAGATACCAAGATTTTTTACTTCCAATAAACTCATGTTACTGTACTCCTTTCTTTGTGTTCTTTTTCAGTTTCGCTGCCATACGCTGTCTGAACTCAATACATTTCGGTGCCCAGTTAAAGAGCATCATTGCGATCAGTACGATGGAATAAATCAGCATACGATAATCGGAGAGTCCACGCAGTACCTCCGGCAGCAATGTCAGGATCACAGCCGCAATGATCGAACCGCGGAAGCTTCCCATACCGCCTAATACAACAAATACAAGGATCATGATCGACATGTTGTAACCAAAGTTTGCAGGTGTTGCTGTAACAGTAGACAGATTGTGCGCATATAAAACACCGCCTGCTCCCGCGATCGCTGCAGAGATCGTAAATGCCATCAATTTAAATTTTGTAATGTTAATACCAACCGATTCAGCTGCAATACGGTTATCACGGATCGCCATGATGGCACGTCCGCTTCTGGAATTTACCAGATGATATACAATGAAAAGACAGATCAGAATCATAATCACGCCGGCGGTAAAGCTGGATAAGTGCGGAATCTTTGCAATTCCTTTTGCACCATTGATCAGCCACTCTCCCTCATCGGAAAGTTTGATTGCATTTCCGTTTGAAATCGCAAAATGAAAACCATCGGTATCTTTTGCGATATAAAGTACGTTGATCACGTTTTTGATGATCTCACCAAATGCAAGCGTTACGATTGCAAGATAGTCACCTCTTAAGCGCAGTACCGGGATACCGATCAGGAATCCGAAAAATGCTGCTACAGCGGTTCCGATAATTAAAACGATGATAAACAGCAGAATCTGGTTTGGGATCACATTCTGTAAAAGTTTTGTTGCAAATGCACTTGAAAAAGCACCGACACACATAAATCCTGCATGTCCGATACTGAGTTCCCCTAAATAACCCACGCACAGATTTAATCCGATCGCAACAATGGAATAAGTGCACATCGGCACTAAAAGTCCCTGCATCAGGGAGGACAACACTCCTGCTGCAATCAGTATCTGGACGATAAGATAGGCCACAATTACCATCGCAAAGGTAATCAGATGGTCTAATGTACTTTTTTTCATTGATTTTACATTTAATTTTGACATATCATTACTCCAATCTGACCTTATACTTTTTCGTGGATCTGTTTTCCAAGAATACCGGTCGGTTTTACAAGCAGTACAATGATCAGTACTGCAAACACGATTGCATCTGACAACTGGGACGAAATATAAGCACGTCCTAAGATCTCAATGATACCAAGCAGGATACCACCAATCAGTGCTCCCGGAATAGAACCGATTCCTCCGAATACCGCTGCGGTAAATGCTTTGATACCAGGCATGGAACCTGTATAAGGAGTCAGTGTAGGATATGCGGAGCAGAACAGCACACCTGCGATTGCCGCAAGCCCGGAGCCAATTGCAAAGGTCAGTGAAATTGTTGCATTGACATTCACACCCATCAGCTGTGCTGCATCTTTATCCTCAGAAACAGCAAGCATAGCCTGTCCGGCTTTTGTTTTTTTGATAAAAATCATCAGACCAGCCATGATGATGACACAGGCAAGAACCGTCACGATCGTGGTTCCTGAGATTGTAAGACTTCCACCTGCAAGTTTTAAGGACGGCAGTGTTACAACATTTGTAAAGGACTTTGTGTCTGCACCGAATAATAACAGTGCGGCATTCTGTAAAAAGTAGCTGACACCGATCGCTGTGATAAGTACGGCAAGAGGAGTAGCCCGGCGCAATGGCTTGTAAGCAATTTTTTCGATGACGATACCAAGAACCGTACAAACAATAACGGATAAAACAACCGCTACAAGCGGCGGCCATCCCTGACCGTTCATGGCTAAAAACACCACGTAACAGCCGATCATGATAACATCTCCATGTGCAAAGTTTAACATCTTTGCGATACCGTATACCATGGTATATCCCAGTGCAATGATCGCATAGACGCTTCCAAGACTGATACCATTGATCAGGTAAGATAAGAAATTCATAACAATCCTCCATTCTTACTTTATAACGTTAATACATTGATTTTTTTATTATACCATTTGAAATACTTGTATACAATCTTTTTGTTTCAAAAAACGCCACAATGTGACGTTTAAAAATATTCTGTCATAAGTATAAAAGGGGCTGACTGCGACAGCTTCGTCTGCAAACAACCGACTTTCTTAAATATCCATCAACATATCCTCTTCTTACACCCTCATTAATTGCATCTGTAATATCTCCTCCTGTAAGATGGACATCCTGACCAACATTAATGAATACTACTGCCATTCCTGTATCCTGGCATATAGGTATCATGTCCTCTCCTGCAATCTTTAAGTTTTCTTCAAGCTGTCCAAGAACCTGCTTTCCAAGCGCAGACTTTTCGTTTTTTACTGCTTTTTCAAAAACATTCTTCATATCATCTGTGAGAAAATGATTTGCCTCTATGCACATTTCTTTAATGTTGTCTGTTATTATTGATACATTAACCTCTCTCATTCCCAATTCCCTTCTTGTATTTTAATTATTAATTAATCCAGTAAATACTAAAAACCTTTTTAATTCTTCACGCCAGAATTTCCATTCATGTCCGATTTGTTCAATTTCATCGTATACATAATTGTATTCAATATGGCTCATGAAATAATCTCTCAATATATGATTCATGTCTATCCATGGGTCAAGTTCTCCGCAGGCATGATATATTTCAGGTTTTACACTTTCCTGCTCTATTAATCTGTCTGCCTGATATGTAATTCCATATTCTGTTTTATGCAGGTCTCCATCACCATAAAGCTCTATTCTTCTTATTGACTTTTCACTTCCATCATTAAGAAATTCTGAATCAGCTTTGTCACCTGCTGAAAATGCTCCTACAGTTCCATATTTCTCAGGATATTTAAGTGCAATATGAAGACAGCCATATCCACCATTAGAAAATCCTGATACGTAATTATTCTCTCTTTTATCAGAAAAACATGGAAACATATTCATAATTATATTAAATAATTCTTTTCCAACATATGACTCATACTTATCTCCAATATTCATATTAACAAAGCATGAATTCTGTACATTTGGAAGTACTGCTGCAAACCTGCCATCATCAACATATTCTGTTATTGGTGAATGATACAGCCATGCGGTATTATCACCACTACCTCCATGATATAACCATAATACAGGAAGCTTCTCATCATTTTTTATATCTGATGGCAGAATAACTGTGCATTCCATATTACGCTTAAGATATATAGAAAAGTGATTAACATTCATTACTGTTGCCATATATATCCTCCATCCTATACGACTGATCTTTTATTATATTAACTGTCTCATGTATGCATTTATCCCAGAAAATAAAATCATGACTGCCGGCAGTTTCATAATAATTCACTTTAAGTCCTGCATCTGATGCATACTTATTCCATTGTCTGCTCATTGTAAGTATCTGATCATATAATCCACATCTTATGTAAAATTCCGGATAATTTTCCACATTTGTCTTGAAATTATCCTCTTTTAAACATTTCATTATATCAAATCGGTTATCTGATAATTTTTCTCTGTCTCCAAATATCTGATATGTATTTATTCCCTGTGGATTGTCAAATCTTTTCTCTATATCAAGCAGTCCTGAATATGAGAACACTTTGCCATATACATCTGGCTTAATAAGTGCAGCATGTACTGCTCCATATCCCCCCATTGACATTCCTGCTATGTAACGGTCCTTTCTGTCACCTGATAACCCAAACCAGTTAGTACAGGTTTCTATAAGTTCTTCTGTTAAAAATGTAAAATATTTTCTTCCATGTACATTATCTACATAACATTTGTTATCACCTGAAATCATTATGACCGCTATATCAGTATTATCTACATAATCTGCCACTCTGGATTTCGTAATCCATGTTGTATAATCTCCTCCCATTCCATGAAGAAGATATAAAGTCTTATAACTGCCTCTTCCCTGAGGAATAATTGCATTAATCTTAACGGGCATACCAATTTTTTTTGATTCATAATTAATATTAATTAAAGCCATATTATCTCCTACTAAAAAGGAAACCGTCACATATATAAATGTGGCAGTTTCCTTAAGATTACTCTTCAGATTCTACTGTTTTATCTGTGTCTTCTTCAAAGCCTTCTGCATCCTTACCATCTTCATCAGCAGGCTGCTTCCTTACTTTGGCAATTGTTGCTACTTTAATTCCTTCATCAAGGTTAATAAGTTTAACACCTGATGTTATTCTTCCAAGATTAGATATATCTGAACACTGAAGTCTGATTATAATTCCTTCTGTTGTAATAAGCATTACTTCTCTTGAATCATCTACAGCCTTAGCTCCTACGACATTACCTGTCTTTTCTGTTATCTTGTAACATTTGACACCTTTACCACCACGATGCTGAACTGTATATTCGTCAATGTCTGTTCTCTTACCCATACCATTCTCTGAAACTATAAGCATAGTATCTCCCTGGGTACTTACCTGTACACCAACTACTTCATCCTCATCCATAAGACTCATACCTATAACACCCATTGCTGAACGTCCCGTAGGTCTTACATCTGTTTCCTTAAATCTTATACACTGTCCAAGCATTGTTACCATAAGAATCTCTGCCTGGTCATCTGTAAGTTTAACTTCTATAAGTTCATCATCTTCTCTTAAGTTAATTGCCTGGATTCCTGTCTTTCTTATATTAGCAAAATCTTTAACAGGTGTCTTTTTAACTATACCCTTCTTAGTTGCCATAAACAGGTAATCTGTATCCTGAAGTGTATCAATCTTAACAGGAACTACTGCTGTGATTGTCTCACCTGGTGCTAACTGTAAAAGATTAATTATTGCAGTTCCTCTTGAAGTTCTTGATGCTTCAGGAATTTCATAAGCCTTTAACTTATAAGCTCGTCCTGTATTAGTAAAGAATGTAAGTACATGATGTGATGTTGTCATGAATAAGTCTTTGATATAATCATCATCAATTGTCTGCATTCCCTTTATTCCCTTACCACCACGATGCTGGCTCTTAAAGTTATCAGGTGTCATTCTCTTTACATAACCCAAGTTAGTTCTTGCAATAACACATGGTTCATCTGGAATAAGGTCTTCCATTGAAATATCGTATTCATCATATCCGATAGAAGTTCTTCTGTCATCACCATACTTGTCTGCTATCTCTGAAATTTCAGTCTTGATAACTCCAAGAAGCAACTTCTTATCTGCAAGAATTGCCTTGTATTCTTTAATCTTTTCATGAAGTTCCTTCAACTCAGCTTCAAGCTTACTTCTTTCCAGACCGGTCAGAGCTCTCAAACGCATATCTACGATAGCCTGAGCCTGTGCTTCTGAAAGTGCAAATTCAGCTATTAAGCTTTCCTTGGCAATCTGTACATTTGCAGAACCTCTGATTATTGATATAACTCTGTCTATATTATCTAAAGCAATCATTAAGCCCTCTAAAATGTGGGCTCTTTCTTCTGCCTTATTAAGATCAAACTTTGTTCTTCTTGTAACGACTTCTTCTTGATGAAGAAGGTAATACTTTAACATGTCATACAGGTTAAGCACCTTTGGCTGGTTATCTACTAATGCAAGCATGATTACACCAAATGTATCCTGTAACTGTGTGTGTTTGTATAACTGGTTAAGTATTATGTTAGGATTGACATCTCTTCTTAACTCAATGGCAATTCTCATACCCTCTCTGTCAGATTCATCTCTTAAATCAGTGATTCCATCAATCTTCTTATCTCTTACAAGCTCTGCTATTTTCTCGATAAGCTTTGCTTTATTAACCATGTATGGAAGTTCTGTAACTACAATTCTGTTCTTGCCATTATTCATTGGCTCAATATTAGTTACAGCTCTTACCTTTATCTTGGCTCTTCCTGTACGGTAAGCCTCTTCAATTCCCAACTTGCCGATGATTGTTCCACCTGTAGGGAAATCAGGACCTTTAACTATATCAAGGATTTCCTCAATTGTTGTGTCTCTGTCCTCTTCCACCTTATTGTCAATCATCTTTACAACAGCACCTATAACTTCTCTTAAGTTATGAGGTGGAATATTAGTTGCCATACCTACAGCAATACCTGATGTACCATTACATAACAGGTTAGGATATCTTGATGGAAGTACTGTAGGTTCTTTTTCTGTTTCATCAAAGTTAGGTATGAAATCTACAGTATCTTTGTTAAGATCTCTTGTCATCTCCATAGATATTTTGCTGAGTCTCGCCTCTGTATATCGCATAGCGGCTGCACCATCACCATCGACTGAACCAAAGTTACCATGTCCGTCAACAAGTGGATATCTTGTATTGAAATCCTGAGCCAGCTTTACTAATGCCTCATAAATTGATGAATCACCATGTGGGTGATATTTACCCATTGTATCACCAACGATACGGGCACATTTTCTATGTGGCTTATCAGGACCGTTGTTAAGTTCTATCATTGAATATAGAATTCTTCTCTGTACCGGCTTAAGACCATCTCTTACATCCGGAAGTGCTCTGGAAGCGATAACACTCATGGCATAATCTATATAATAGTTTTCCATGGTTTTCTGCATATCGACTTCTTGAACTTTATCAAAGATATGTTCATCCATTATTATAATTCCTTTCCGTGAAGTTATTAATTAACGCAATGTGTAAATCTGGAATACGCCATGCGTAAATCCTAATCACGCGCATTCGTAAAATCTGATGATTTTACGAATGGTGCTAGTCGCACCATACAAGACAACATCACAATATTATTTAGCGTGCAAGCACGCACATAATATTCCGATATTGTCTTATGCGCTGCTCGTTAGATATCCAAATTCTTTACAAACTTAGCATTTGCTTCTATGAAATCTCTTCTTGGCTCTACCTTGTCACCCATAAGTGTTGAGAATGTTACATCAAGTTCTGAATCATCATCTTCATTCATATTAACTCTTAATAATACTCTCTTGTGTGGATCCATTGTTGTTTCCCATAACTGTTCTGCATCCATCTCACCAAGTCCCTTATAACGCTGGACTTTGTTGTTCTGGTCTCTTCCAATTTCAGTCATTATTGCATTAAGCTCATCATCATTATAGGCATACCAGACTTTTTTATTCTTCTCAACCTTATAAAGTGGTGGCTGTGCAAGATATACATGGCCTTCTCTTATAAGATCAGGCATGAATCTGTACAGGAATGTAAGAAGAAGTGTTGCAATATGTGCACCATCTACATCGGCATCTGTCATAATAATAATCTTGTGATAACGAAGCTTGCTTATATCAAAATCTTCATGAATACCTGTACCAAATGCAGTAATCATCGCTTTAATCTCTGCATTTCCAAGTATTCTGTCAAGTCTTGCTTTCTCAACGTTAAGAATCTTACCACGAAGTGGAAGGATTGCCTGTGTAGCACGGCTTCTTGCAGTCTTAGCTGAACCACCGGCTGAATCTCCCTCAACGATATATATCTCACAATTCTTAGGGTCTTTATCTGAACAGTCAGCTAACTTACCAGGAAGTGAAGTGCTTTCAAGTGCAGTCTTTCTTCTTGTTAAGTCTCTTGCTTTTCTTGCAGCTTCTCTCGCTCGCTGTGCAAGCAACGATTTTTCACATATAGATTTTGCAACTGCAGGATTCTGCTCAAGGAAGTAAGTAAGCTGTTCACTTACTATACTGTCAACTGCTCCCCTTGCAACTGTATTACCAAGCTTCTGCTTAGTCTGTCCTTCAAACTGCGGATCTTCAATCTTAACAGATACGATTGCTGTAAGACCTTCTCTTATATCATCACCTGAAAGTCCCTGATCACTATCCTTAAGAATCTTATTCTTTCTTGCATAATCATTAAAAGTCTTAGTCAGTGAATTTCTGAAACCTGTCAGATGTGTACCACCTTCAGGAGTCTTAATATTATTAACAAATGAATCAACAACTTCATTGTATCCATCATTATGCTGGAATGCTACTTCAACCTGAACATTGTCTTTCACACCTTCACAATAAATAATCTGGCTGTATAAAGGTTCTTTACTCTTATTAAGATACTGGACAAATTCCTTGATACCACCTTCATAATGGAATACTTTTTGCTGCTCAAGACCTTCTCTTAAATCTGTAAGAGTAATCTTGATTCCCTTAGTAAGAAATGCCATTTCTCTTAATCTGTGCATAAGAATATCAAATTCAAATACAGTTGTTTCCTGAAAAATCTCTGAATCAGGAAGAAAAGTAACCTTAGTTCCTGTATCCTCAATATCGCAGTCACCTACAATCTTAAGGTCATAACATATCTTTCCTCTTTCGTATCTCTGCTGATAAATGTGTCCATTTCTCTTTACCTGAACTTCAAGCCATTCAGACAAAGCATTAACTACAGATGCACCAACACCGTGAAGTCCTCCTGACACCTTATATCCTCCACCTCCGAATTTACCTCCGGCATGAAGAACCGTATATACTACTTCAATGGCAGGTCTTCCTGTTTTATGATTAATGTCAACAGGTACACCTCTACCATTATCAATAACAGTGATAGAGTTATCTTTATTGATCATAACCTCAATGTGTGTACAAAAACCTGCTAATGCTTCATCAATCGCATTATCAACTATTTCGTACACAAGATGATGAAGTCCTCTTCCTGATGTACTTCCAATATACATACCAGGTCTTTTTCTTACAGCCTCAAGACCTTCGAGTACCTGAATCTGGTCTCCACCATAATTCTTCTCTGCATTCTGATCTGCCACTTTAATTCCTCCTTGTTTTACGAAGCAAAATGTAATTAATTCTCATTAACTACATGTCCATCTGTTACTTTAAATATTTTATTGATATTCATTCTGTTATTAATGAATTCATCTAATCCGGTACAGGTAACAATTGTCTGGATATCACCTATGCTGTTTATAAGAAAATTCTGTCTGTTGCTGTCTAACTCAGACAAAACATCATCAAGAAGAAGCACCGGAGTATCCTTAATTACAAGCTTCACAAGTTCAATCTCAGACAGCTTCAGTGAAAGTGCTGCTGTTCTCTGCTGCCCCTGTGAACCATATTTTCTCACATCATTGTCATTTATTAAAAATATAAGATCGTCCTTATGAGGACCTTTACCTGTAACCTTGTATTTAATATCCTTCTGTCTTGAATTTCTTACTTCTTCTTCAAAATCATTCACATCAACATCAGGAACATAACATACTTTAATATTCTCAATACCACCAGTAAGTCTGGAATGAATATCACTGATTATTGTGTTAATCTTTTCTATGAAACTTTTTCTGCCTTTAATAATAAGGCTTCCATACTTAACAAGCTGCATATCCCATATATCAAGAGTCTGCATCAGCTGTTCTGATGGTGAAAATGCTATATCTTTGAGAAGCTTGTTTCTCTGGTTAAGTACTTTGTTGTAATTAACAAGGTTACTAAGATATATCTTGTCAAGCTGGCTAAGTTCCATATCCATAAATCTTCTTCTCTCTGAAGGCCCGTCTTTAATAATATTAAGATCCTCCGGTGAGAAAAAAACTATATTAATAATTCCAAAACGTTCAACAGCTTTTTTTATTGGAATACCATTGACTGCTATACCTTTGGTTTTATTTTTCTTAAGGTGCATGTCTATGCGGTATTTCATATCATGCTTTAAAACATTCAGCTTAATATGAGATTCATCTTCCCCGAACCTGACTATTTCCCTGTCTTTGCTGCCACGATGTGACTTGGAAGTTGAACACATATATATTGATTCTAATATGTTAGTCTTTCCCTGAGCATTGTCGCCATATATTATGTTTACATGCTCATTGAACTTCATATCCAGAAATTCATAATTTCTGTAATCCTTTAACTCAACAGATTCGACTATCACATTAACACCTATTTTTTAATAAGAATACTGGATCCGTTGTATTCTACAACCTCTCCGCCAAAAAGCTTTTTTCCACGCTGTGTTTCAACAACGCCATTAACTTTAACTTCACCATCCTGAATAACAATTTTGGCTTCAACACCAGATTCTACTAATCCGGCAGCTTTGATTGCCTGTCCAAGTTTGATAAAATCATCTCTTAAAACTATTTCTTCCATAACTTTCCTTTCTCTTGTTAAGCTGTGAAGTTAACAGGAAGTATAAGATAAATATAATTTTCTTCCTTGTCTCTGATAAAGCAAGGTGATTTATGATTAACTAAATACATAGTAACATTTTCATCATCGATAACTCTTAATGCATCCATAAGGAACTTAGGATTGAAACCAATCATAATATCCTTACCCTCTTTATCAATATCAATATCTTCGTTTAGAGCACCAACTGCAGAATTAACATTTACCTGTAATAAACCATTCTGGATATTAATAATAATTGGCTTCTTGTCTCCTTCCCTTATGAGAAGATTAGCTCTGTCGATAGAGTCAAGAAATTCTTTTTTATTAATAGATACTTTAGTTTCATAATCATTAGAAAGCATCTGGTTTATCTTGAAATAATCACCTTCAATAAGTCTTGAAACAACATGTGTCTGGTCAAATTCAAATAATACGTGATTGTTAGTAAAGTAAATATTAACAAGACTTTCTGCATCAGCATTAAGAATCTTGCTTATCTCCTGAAGAGTCTTTCCTGGAATTACAACTCTTACATTATCAGCTCTTCCCTCAAGCTTAATGTTACGGATAGCAATTCTGTGTCCGTCAAGTCCTACAACTTTAAGATTACCTTCACTTATTTCAAAAAGTTCACCTGTCATAACCTTTGTATTTTCATTATCTGATATAGAAAATACAGTTTGTCTGATCACTTCTTTTAGGGTGAATTGTGAGATAAGTACACTTTTATCTTTTACAATCTTTGGAAGATATGGAAATTCTTCTGTATCCTTTACCGGAATATTAAATTTTGCTTTGCCACATGAAATATTCATTGTGAGATTTTCATTTACGGAAATGGAAACTTCAGCTTTACAGGAAATTGGAAATATTATTTCAGGTGCATATCTGTCTGCAATTTCAAGTCTTACCAATATGCTGATCACGGCTTCAGTGCCGAGTCTTGCATTTGATATGGCAGGAGCAATTTTAAGTGTACCTGCGATCGAATTTGGTAAACTTGGAGATAAGGCTTTATTGATTGAATCACAATTTAAGGATATGGATGTAGATATTAGCGGATATTTCATTCTGATTCCAACATTAGATTCGTAT
>ENA-ORCM01001658-ORCM01001658.1-human-gut-metagenome-genome-assembly--contig:-NODE-1658-length-18152-cov-15.619087_pt1 | contig 18152 bp, 19 predicted proteins | sample MGYA00242906_ERZ507928 | MGnify/ENA primary metagenome ERZ507928 (study PRJEB26167, sample SAMN06115497) | human gut metagenome | host: Homo sapiens | place: China:Shanxi | collected 2015-05-07...
TGTAATATTGGTTTTATTATTTCCCATTGACTTTCCGTCATATCACTTGTATATCTCATTCTTCTTTTATTATACCACATTTATCTTGTGAAGACAAGTTCTTATTGCACCGTGTCTAAAATCAACTGGTTGAATCTTTTTGCAAACATCGGCGGAATATTGTGAGCAGCCTTATCCCATATCTCGCACCGACAATTCGGATTGATCTCAGCCATTCGTTTGACGCTGTCCATTACTTCTTTTTGTTCTTTTCCTCCGGCCAACGCAATAATAGGAATTGGCACTTTGGCAAAGTCCGGTTCGCTTTCAAATGTTATGCCATTATTCACGGAATTACGAATAGTATCAATCTTAACATTCTGCATCTGATGAACAAATTCTTTCCTCGGCTCTCTGGGAAGTCCATTCATCATGCCTATGATATTACAAAGCCACTTTTTCTTGAATGAAGCAAATTGCTTTTCATTCATTTTCATAATTTCCGCTAATGAAGATTCCGTTTTGTTCAGCCACGGACTGACGATTATGGCAGAATAAAATAATTCCGGATATTCCGATACGAGCTTGAAAGCAAGTTGCGCACCCAATGAAAATCCCACCAGTAAAACTTTTTTGTTGAGGCTTCTTATCATGTTTACAAGTTCGGCACAACACGTATCCGTGTAAAAGATTCTGCCCGCTTCATCTCCAAATCCCATGATATGGGGTACGATAATGTGAAAAGAATTAGCGAGCGAATATTGCCTACCATAGCAATGCATAAAATTTGCTCCATGCAGCATCACTATAATGCTATTGTTTTCCTTCCCATATTCTTCAAGCTTCAATTTGTGTTTCCTCCGTCAAATTCCGATTTGTCGAGCAGTTTATCCCGACCAATTACCAAAACCATTATACCATATCCGCACAGAAAAATCAAATATGAAATCAAAAGAAAGGACAACAAACCAATGAGAAAGAACAAGAAATCCTGTTCCATCTCCGAATTTTGCAGGAACAACAATTTCCGAACGCTTGAGTTTTACAAAATGTTGAGCCGACACCCGGAGCTTGCAAAGAAATTCAAAACCAACGCCAAGGGCGAACGTTTGCATGATGAAAAAGCAATAACGGCGGCAGGGGCAATTCTCCGCAAATAGAACAGAGCCAAGCAGGGCAGAAGTTCCGCTTCCTCTGCTGCCGATGAAATAAATATTCTTGCGGCGAAAAAATGAAGTGCTGCGAAATGAGATGAGCAATTTAATTTTTGGTCAAGCACTTACCCCCTGCAGAGCATTGACCGCTCTGCAGGGGGGATAATCATTTATCATTATTTTCGGACGAACTCGAATTTTTTTCACCAAGCTCACGCAGCTGCTTTTCCATCGCAGACTGCTTTGCAAGAATGGCGTTGACTTTGTCGTAAAGGTCCTCTATCATGATCTCCGTCTTGAGATTGACCTTGTAGTCATTCTCAGCCCTGCGGCGGTCTTTTTCCTCCTGGCGGTTCTGGCTCATCATAATAAGCGGAGCCTGAATGGCGGCAACGCAGGACAGAACCAGGTTCAGCAGTATGAATGGGTATGGGTCAAATGCCTTTGCGGCAAGAACCGCATTAACTATCATCCACAAAATAAGCACGCCTGTAAACGAAAAGATGAATGCCCAGCTTCCCGCAAATTGCGCAATGGTATCGGCGGCTCGCTGTCCGAGTGTGGATTTTTCCTTTTCATTTTGAGGACTTACCGAAATTTTGCTGTCAGCCAGCATATTAAGGACTTCCTCGTCCGTCATGTCATGACGGATATCTTCAAGAACTTCTTTAAGCAGCTTTCGATTTTCCTTCATTTTGGTTACTCCTATTATTTGATATCGCTTTTAGAACCTGTCTTCATAAGAAATGTGTGCGGATTTTCGAGCATAATTTTGTTGCAGAGTAGGCAAAAATCCGCAGGCGGGCTTTCGCCCGGCAAGGATTTTTAACGCAGTCTGCGGCAAAATTTGCCGAAAAGACGTGCGCATATGCTTGTGAAGACGGGTTCTTAATTATAATTGAGCTTGTTATACCCACTATACCATATTTTTGTATCAAAAGTCAATCCGAAATTGATGATGACAGCTCAGCTTATTGACAATCCCTTCCCGCTATGCTATAATCAACCATAGCGGCTCAAAAAAATCTCGGAGGTTTATGATGGAAAAGAAATTACACAGCTTCATCTGCACAGAGGATAATGTGCGGATAGGCGGCAGAACTATGCTTGAAAACGATATCAGATACATGGACTACACCTGCACATATGTGGAGTTCACATTTACGGGTACATATGCCGAGGCAGAGATAATAAGCGACCTTACACCCTCCGAGGATATTTTCAGGGCGTGGGCTGTGGTGTGCATCAACGGTTCGGCTCAGCCTGCAAAGCGCTTCAAGCTTGACAGCAAAAGGGCAGCATATGAGCTTTATTCTTCCGATAAGGAGGAGACCGTCACGATCCGCCTGATGAAAGTGTCCGAAGCGGCATTTTCCAAAATGGGCGTGGCAGAGATACGCATAGACGGCGAGCTTCTCCCTCCCCCCAAGCCACAGTATCAGCGCAGGATAGAATTTGTGGGCGACTCAATTACCTGCGGATACGGAATCGATGGCGTGTGGAACAAGGACGTTTTTTCCACCGAGACCGAGAACCCCATCAAGGGCTATGCCTATAAGACCGCTCAGCTTTGCAAGTCCGAGTTCCAGTATGTTTCATGGAGCGGAATGGGCGTGCTTTCCAGCTGGGTAGATGAAAAGGCGGAAAAGCCCCTTGACAACTGGCTTATAACCGATATTTACCCCTACACCGACAGCGGACTGGAAAACACTCTGGGACGTGAGGGCCACGAAAATCATACAAAGTGGGATTTTTCAAAGTATGTTCCGCAGGTCATAGTGTTCAATATGGGCACAAACGACCAGTCATGGACAAAGAAGATACCCGAAAGAGTGGAGCAGTTCGGCGAGAAGTATTATGCGTTCATAAAGATGCTGCGTGAGCATAATCCGAACGCATATATCGTCTGCGCATACGGCGTAATGGACGACCCTCTTGCGGAAACGGAGGAAGCGCAGATAGAGCGTTTCAAGAGCGAGCTTGATGATAATATCGAGTTTGTACGTCTCCCCGTCCAGCAGGAAGCAGACGGCATCGGCGCCGATTGGCACCCCTCGGAGAATACACATACAAAAATGGCGATACTTCTTTCCAAAAAGATAAACGGCATTTTTGAGAAAATGGGACTGTAATAGAGAAAGAGCTGTTCACACATTGTGGCAGCTCTTTTTGGTATGTGTGGATATCAAGAAAATCAGCACAAATAAGCACAAAGGTAAAGGGTTTAGGTCAAGCCTTTTTCCCGAAAGGCTTGCGGGAGTCAAGGGGGCGGAGCCTCCTTGTCGTCCTCCGCAGAGGGCGAAATCCGTTTGCGAACGGTAAAAGCAAATAAAGTATAGCCAACTGACATACAAATTCTAAAGCCGCCTGCACCGTAAATTCAGAACCAAATTAAACGAACATTTTATTTCAAACAAATCAAAAACTTTTTCATGCAGGCGGCTTGAAACCAAGAGCCGTTCCGTCAGGAACGACGATTTTGGTTTCCGCCGATAGGCGCAGGCACGGACAAATCAACTTTTTATTTTTATAAAGTCCGTACCATGCAAAGGAGACACCTAAGGAGAGAGGGAGGAAACCAAAAACCAACAAAAGCGGGCATTCCCCCCTCTCTCCTACGGTTTCTCCTCTGCACTCCTCTTCCCTACCCTCTCACCTCCACTAAGCCCGCTTTTACAGTTTGGCTTTAACTTTTAGCTTGTCTCCTGTCCTGTATCGAATATTGTTTCGTGCCTTTCACCGCCGCCCCGCTCATTTGCGGTCTGGCGTTTAGATATCAAGTATCTGCTGTTCGTTTTGCTTAGCTCTGCGGTGGGGATTGGCTATATTGTTTATCATAATTTTAATAACTATATCTGTGAGCAAACGTAGTTGGCAGGTAAACTACTTTTACCACTGCGGCAAGGGCAACCAGATGGCTCCGCCCTCAATGGACTTCCTAAACCCTTTACCTTGCCCTCATTTGTGCATACTTTTTAATAAGTTCGCTTGACTGCAAGCAAAAAAGCCATAGAAGAATAGTATGCTTCTATGGCTTTTGCATTTTATATTATAAAATATTATCTTATAAAATGCGTCCAGAGATGTTCTTCCTTTTCGGGAAGCCCATATTTCTCTTTTCCCAACGCAATGCTCTTCATAAGGAAACTCATGTTCCTTGCAAGCACCCTCATGGTCTGCCTGCCCTCTTCGTCCATCTCCGCCTGACCCTGTTCTCTGCCGTGAATGCTGTTCCAGTACTGGCTGGAAGCAATGGGCATACTGGAAATGGTAAAGAACTTGTTCAGCTCGTCAAAGGTTGCGGAGCAGCCCCCACGCCTTGCACAGACTACGCTTGCACCTACTTTCATACTCTTGTCAAAGGGCGTGCTGTAAAACAGCCTTGTAAGACAGGCGATAAGTGTTGCGTTGGCGGAAGCGTAGTAAACAGGGCTTGCCACAACAAGTCCGTCTGCTTCCTCAAACTTTGGCGCAAGCTCGTTCACAACGTCGTTGAACACGCACTTGCCGTTTTCACGGCAGTATCCGCAGGCAATACAGCCACGGATATCCTTGTTGCCTACCTGCACAACCTCGGTCTCCACGCCCTCTTCCGCAAAGACCTTTTCCATTTCACGTACAGCTACAGATGTGTTGCCGTTTACTCTCGGACTGCCGTTGATGATAAGAACTTTCATTGCTTTTCTCCTCCCGATATCAGTTTTGCTCCAGAATATGCCCGCCTGTGAGCATAGGATAGCTTATAAGCTCAGTGCTGTCGATGTTCTCGCTGTGGAGCTTTACAGCGGTTATCTGATGATTGTCGTAGGTGGTGTAATAATATATTCCCTTGTCGGCGTTGTAGCAGGCGGTGTAAATGGTTATCTCGTATCCGCCCTTTACCTCGCAGCAGCCCCTCTGCTGATCTACCGAGCCCAGGATATGGAAGAACTGGCTGACGCTTTCCGCCTCACCGCTGCCCGAGCGGGAGTTCATTTTCACAAATGCGCAGCGGACAAATCTCGACTGTGATGACAGGTCGCCGGGAAGCCCCAATCCGCCCATTCCACGGCTGTAGGTCGTAAGGTCAAGTGCATCGGAGAATGTGTTGCTGGGATCCTTGGGGGACAGGTGCATATAGTTATTAAGATTGAAAAGCTGCCTGTCGAAAGTGGGATTGTTGGTAAGCACGCCCACAGGATCGTCATATATTTTCAGCCCGTCCTTTACTGACTCCACAACTATCGAGCCTGTTTTGTCCGAAATTATCCAGTGGAGCTGTGCTGTGGGAAGCTGAGGGCTGAACGGCTCGTTTGTAATGTTTATCCTGCCAAGAAGCGCCTTTGCTTCGTTAAGGTCAGCGCATTTGCTCAGTATCCATGGGATAAACTCAAACTGTGGGATATTATCCTTTTCGGCGGCATTATCAAAATAATATGCGTTGCCCACGAAATTCAGTCCTGCCATGGCAAGGCCCTTTTCATTGGCACCGTCATAAAACAGGGGACAGCCCCCTGCCACATGAGCCGTGCCGATGATGGCGTAATGCTCGGAAAGCTTCCCAATGTGCCTGAATTTCAGGGGGAAGTTCCTTGGCATAATAACTATCTCCTCGCCGTAGGACATTTCATAATCGAGAGTTCTGCCGAAATAAAAGTTGTCGGTCTTATAAGAAGCGGCTGTACACATATAATCATTCCTTTACTTATCTTATATAGAAACATATTCGGGGTCGGTGTTGTATTCTGTAAAGTGCTTGTCCACCTGAGCACGGTCAACGTTGTCGCCGATTACGATAAACACGGTCTGACCGTCATCAATGGGGGCGATCTCCAGCTTGTCCGAAAGAGCGTTTATTTTCAGCCAGCCGCCCTTGTCGTCCTGGGTGAAGCCCTTTATGCGGTAGATATGTCCGCACTTTTCATCTGCGAAAATGCCTTTTATCACCTGGGGCAGCAAAGCTTCCTTTATCCTTATGTGCATGAAATAATGGGTCATGCTGCGGATATCCTCCTGGCTGAACATCTTCACATAGCTTTCGCTGCGGTAGCCCGAGGTCATAAGCTTGTTCATATCATCAGCCGTAAGAGCATCCCATTCCTTTGTTACCATATCGGCGGAGGAAAAGCGCCTGCGGCAGCCGATATATTCAAGGGAGCGGTTCAGGTGGGCGATGATGCTCTCCTCCCGCTGACTGAGCCGGTCTGCGGGAATGGTGCTCACCTTGCTCATAAGCAGCTTTCCGCAGCAGGAAGCCTCGGAAGCGAGCAGATATTCCATCTGGTCGGAAAGAGTATCCTCCAGCTGTGCATCTACAACAGAGAAGATGTTGCCTATTCTGAACCAGTTGTCAAGAGGCGGCTCATAAAGGGTGTCAAAGAACTCATCCATATCAAAAATACCCGAAGGCTCCATTATAACACGGTCAAAGTGCTGCATACCGAGGGCGATGAGCTGGGTCTTGAAACGGCGCTTGTGGCAGTCGGGGTCGCCGCCGCCCGATATCATTTCCAGCTGGCAGCTGTCGCATTTAAGGTCTTGGAGTATCATCATATCAACATTAACAGCACCGAAGTCATTTTCGAGAATGGCGATCTTCTTGCCGCTGTCGATAAGGTGGCGGGCATATTTCCTGATAAAAGTGGTTTTTCCCGAGCCGAGGATACCTGTGATAAGATCTATTTCAGTCATAATAACATCTCCTTATATGTTTCGGTTGCTTATTGCTTATTATACCACGTTTTTATAAAATGTTCAATAGGGGACAACGGGTTAGGGGCAGCAGCCATTTTTAAATAACCTGTTGAAATCCTCACCGTAATGTGATATAATAAATATAACTACATTTTTGAAAGGAATGTAATCACTTGAAAGGCTATAGAATAAGTATCCTGCGCCACGGACGCACCGAGGCAAACGAAAAAGGTATATATATAGGCAAGACCGACCTGCCCCTTTCCGAAGCGGGCAAGGCACAGCTCAAGGAGCTGTATGAGACCCACGAGTACCCCAAGGTACAGAAGGTCTATACCAGCCCCCTTGAAAGAGCGGTTCAGTCGGCGGAGATACTCTTCCCCGACCGTGAGCTTACCGAGGTAGATGACCTGAGGGAAATGGATTTCGGCATCTTTGAGGGCCTAAAAGCCGAGGATCTTGTTAATCTTGACAGCTACAAGAAATGGCTCAAAGGCGGCCTTGACAATCCCCCACCCAACGGCGAGAGCCTCAGAAATATGATGGTTCGCTGCTATACAGCACTTAATGCCATTATCCTTGATATGATGAACGAGGGCGTTACCCACGCAGGCGTTATGACCCATTCGGGTATCCTTATGAATATGATGTCCTGCTTTGGTCTGCCCAAAATGAAGCCCATGGAATTTGCCTGCCCCGTAGGTCACGGCTACGAGATAATGGTAACGGCTCAGATGTGGCAGCAGAGCTATTGCTTTGAAATTCTTGGAAAGATCCCAGGCTATCAGGCTGTGGGATATAACGACGCCGGGGAGGCTTTGTTCGATTATGGCAGCGATGACGGGGATTCGTGATCTGAAAAAACGCTCGTCCGAGCTTTTCCGCAAGTGCTGGGCGGAGGCAGCGTTCATATCCCTATTGCAGATGGGGCTTTTCCTGCTCTTCTATGCGGTGATAATGCTGCTTGGCATAATAACAGGCGCTTTGCAGACGGGAAGTATCCTGCCGAAGTTCAATTCGTTCCCGCCCAATTTTATCATCGGCTCGGTAATACTCATACTGATATATTACATCAGCACCGCCCCACTTATGCTTGGAATACGCTGGTATTACTGGCACGCAGCGGAGGAGAATGTGATGCCCGTATCATCGGTGTTTGCGGGCTACCGTTCCACCGAATATGCCCTGAGCCTTATAAAGCTCAAGGTCATAACCGATATGCGCAGGCTCACCCCCGCAATAATTTCGGCAGCCTGCATGGCGGTAACAATATCAATTACCAAAAAGCTGCTTACATACCAAATGTCTGATACGGGCGCTTTTCTTTTAAAAGTCGGCTGTGCCGTGGTATGCGGCGGACTTATACTGTTCTTCCTTATTTCGGGAATGCAGTACGTCCCCGTGGGCTATCTTCTGGCGGATAATCCCGATGCGGGTGCGGACAATATCATAAAACTCAGCAAAAAGATAGTTTCCAAAAAGTACGCATATATGATGATGCTTTATGCCTCTTTCATAGGCTGGTATGTCATCTGTATCGCAGGCTTTCCCGTGCTGGCGCTTATCCCCTATATGTATATGACCTCGGCTGTGTTCATAAACGACAGCATCGAGCAGATAAATTCGGAGATAACTCCCGAAAGCATCGAAAACGAGCAGAAGCAAAAGGAGAATATGCCTGTTGGATAAGTTCAGAGAGCTGGAAATTATCTGCGAAAGCGAAAACACACTTGAAGCCCTGCTTAAAAAGCGGGGCTTTTCACGGCGGCTCATTGTCGCAATGAAGCGCACCGAGGGCGGCATCACCCGAAACGGCGAGCTTTGTCGCACTATAGACAAGGTATTTGCAGGGGACAGAGTGCTTCTTAAAATCCCCATGGGCAGCGGGAACGATATTGTGCCCAACCGTGAACTAACCGTGCCCACGGTGTATGAGGACAGCGACCTTATCATATACAATAAGCCCGCAGGCATGGCAGTCCACCGTTCTCACGGGCATTATGACGATACGCTGGAAAATGTCTTTGCGGCGCAGTTGGATATGCCGTTTCGTGCAGTCAACAGGCTGGATAAGGACACATCGGGGCTGTGCATCGCAGCCAAAAACAAGCTGGGAGCGGATATGACCGTCACCGAAAAGGTGTATTACGCCGTCTGCGAGGGAATCGTCTCAGAACCGCAGAGAATAGACCTGCCCATAGGCCGTGCCGACGGCTCGGTGATAATGCGTGAAGTCCGCCCCGACGGAAAAAATGCAGTCACTGTAATAAAGCCACTTAAATGTATGAATAACTGCACCCTGCTGGAAATACGCCTTGAAACGGGCCGCACCCACCAGATAAGAGTGCATCTTTCCCATATAAGCCACCCCCTGGCAGGGGACGATATGTACGGCGGAAGCCGAAAGCTTATAGCCCGTCAGGCTCTTCACTGCGGAAAAATGAGCTTTATACACCCCGTAAGCGGTGAAAATGTCACCGTTTCGGCGGATATGCCCGAAGATATGACTGAAATTATACGAAAGGAAATGTTATGAAAGCTAAGGATATCGCTCTTCTTTGTACAGCCGCCGCAGGTGCGGGAGCTGCTGCAGGTGCTGCAGGTGCTGCGCTCACATCGGCTCAGACTTCAGGCACGCAGAAAAAAGCTCAGCAAAAGGCACAGCCTGCAACAAAAAGCAAAAAAAGCCCCGAAAAGCCTGCAAGCCGTGAGAATGCACCAAAGCCTAAAACCATAGAAAAGCTCAGGTCTGCGGAAATCGTGCGTGTGGATACGGACAGCTCCCCCAGACTTGTCTGCTCGGATAACGACCGCAGGTCTGCCGCCGTAATATATGGCGCTGAAAAGGACTGCCGTGCATATATGCTCTCGGAAGTGACCGACGAAGCGTCACAGAATATACAGGTGCAGGAGTTCCGCTGCCCCACAGGCGTAATAGGTGCCGAGGTGTCGGAAAGCGGAATGTTCTTCATCACCGACAAGGGCGGAGTTATGGTCTATTCCGATAAATCAAAGGAGCCTGTTTTCTGCGGACTTACCGATCCCGAATATATCTGCTCAATGAACGGAAAGTTTCACATTTTCTCCGACTGCCTGATGTACGTCTGCGGCAGCTCAGGGGAGATTGAAAAGACCGTCAGCCTGGGAGCGCTTATCGAGATAACAGGCAGCGATATATGCGATGCTGAAAATACCGACGGCGGATTTTCTGCGGCGGAGGTCTCGGTGAAAAAATGCCTTCCCTTGGGAAAAGCTTCCTTTGCGGCAGTTATAACAGAGGATCACCGCTCATTCCTTATGCACTCGGAGGACGGGGACTTCTACAGCTTTGAAAAAACATACGAGGACATTTACGACGTGTGCGTTTTCGGCGGATTTGCATATTACCTCTGCGGACTGAAAGAGGGATATGGCATAATCAAGACAAAGATAACCGACAAAAAGTGCGAGACTGTGGCAAAATATACGCTCTGCGGAAAGGAAAATCCACCTGTAAAGCTGTATGGGGGACTGTTCGGCATAGGAGTGCTTTATGCGGACGGAACAGTAAAGTTCCTGCTTCCCGAGATAGCTTCCGAGAAGAAAAGGGAAAAGTGCCGCAGGGAGCTTAAAATACTCAGTACCGCATTTGAGAATATCCATGCACAGGATATTTTCACATTGGGAGAGAGAACAGCATATCTCAGCAACGGAGAGATATTTGCTGTGAAATGATCATAGCATAACTATATTCAAAAGACTGCCATAGCCCGGCAGTCTTTTTTGGTTAAGGGGCATATTAAAAAGTTCGCACAAATCTTCTTTTCATTTTTATAAAGTCCGTACCTAATGCAAAGGAGGCACCACCGGGTGGGAAGTATTAACCAAAGGTTAATTAAACTAAATCAAGGAAAAACGGCATTCCCCTTCCCCCTGAGGGTTTCTCCATGCCTTGAAAAAGGCAAGCACTCATCTCTTCCTTGAACTCCTATTCCCTGCCGTTTTTTATCCCCCTACATTTTGCTTGCCGCCGGAGACCGGACCCCGTTCATTTATTTGCACCTTTTTCTATAGTTATGTTTACGGGTTTGGGTTTCACTCAGTTCTTTTATTTGGAGTTCTTTTGTTTATTTGAGAGCAAATTTATAAGAATGTTCTCTCCCTTGTATTATCGGATTTTATGTGCTATATCGAGTATATGCGGTTAGTTTTGCTTAGCCCTGCGTGATGATTTCCTATATCGTCCGCAAAAATCCAACCCCCAAGGTATATAAAAATATATATGAGTCATATAATATTTGTAACTATATGCAAAACTATTGACAAGAATGTCTTTATATGTTATCATATGAACAAATGAACATATGATAACATATAAAGGAGAGACAGAAATGAAAACATTCTGGGATAAAATAGCCTGTCTTTATGATCTGGCTGAATTTACAAATAAGTCGGTAAACGACCAGATGGCAAAGGCTGTGGAAAATGAAATACCCCAAGGGGCGCTTGTCCTGGACTGCGCCGCAGGCACGGGAGCACTTTCAATGGCCGCCGCAAAAAATGCAAAGCACGTCACCTGCACCGATATGTCAAAGGAAATGCTCATCGAATCTATGAAAAAAGCCCGTCGGCTGGGAATATACAATATCAGCTTTGCAAAGCGTGATATGACCGCCCTGAAAGATCCCGACAACAGATATGACGCCGTTATCGCAGGCAATGTGATACATCTTCTTGATGACCCGCAGAAAGCTTTCAGCGAGCTGATACGTGTTACAAAGCCGGGAGGAAAAATAATTATCCCCACATATCTTCAGGCGGAGGCGGGAGCGTTCAGGCTCCTTATAAAGCTTTATGAGCTTATGGGATTTGATTACAGCAAGGCGTTCACTGTTGACGAATACCTCAATTTCATCGCCGACAACGCCGAGGCAAACGGCTGTGCAGAGTATTCCACAAGGTATATCCACGGAAATGTTCCGCTGGGCTTTGCCGTGATAAAAAAATAAGGAGGGTCTGCAATGGCAGAACAGAACAGAGAAGAATTTCTCTGCGTCCATGAGGACGTGGTAAACAAGGTAATGGCGCAGATGCCCCCCGAGGAAACTCTTTACGATCTGGCAGAGCTTTACAAGGTATTCGGCGACACAACACGCATAAGAATACTGTATGCTTTGTTTGAATCGGAGCTTTGCGTAAACGATATGGCGCAGCTTCTGGGTCTTAGCCAGACGGCGGTGTCACATCAGCTGAGGGTGCTAAAAAACAACAAGCTGGTGACCTTCCGAAAGGAAGGAAAGATAGTGTTCTACTCACTTTCCGATGACCATGTAAGAAGCATCATCGAAACAGGTATGGAGCATATCGAAGAGCAGTGACGCTCATAAAACTACAGCCAAAATCCGCAAATCATCTGCGGTAAAAATAAAAATTATTTTAAAGGAGATATTATTATGAAAAAGGTATTTAAGCTTGAGGATCTGGACTGCGCAAACTGCGCTAAGAAAATGGAAAACGCTATCAACGAAATTGACGGCGTTGAGTCCGCAACCGTAAGCTTTATTTCTCAGAAGCTCACCATTACTGCAGATGACGCACGCTTCAACGATATTATGAAGGAAGCTGCCGCACGCTGCAAGAAGATCGAGCCTGACTGCACTATCGTAATGTAAGGGCGTGAAGCTATGACCAAAAAGCAGAAGAAAATGCTTGTAAGGATAATAATCAGCTTTATTATCCTTGCAGGCGAAATGATATTCTTCCATGTTTCGGGTGTGGATATCGGCATATGGGAGCTTGTGGCATATCTTGTGCCATATCTCATCATCGGATATGACATTCTGCGCAAGGCAATACTGGGCATAATCCATTTGCAGGTGTTCGACGAATGTTTTCTTATGACCATAGCCACTATCGGTGCATTTGCCACAGGCGAATACTCCGAGGGAACTGCGGTAATGCTTTTCTATCAGGTAGGCGAGCTGTTCCAGTCCTATGCGGTCAATAAATCAAGAAAATCAATTACCGAGCTTATGGATATCCGTCCCGATTATGCCAATATTGAAAACGAGATCGGCGAGCTTGAAAAGGTTGACCCCGAGGAAGTGGAATGCGGCAGTGTTATCGTAATAAAGCCCGGCGAGAAAGTTCCTCTGGACGGCGTTGTTGTATCAGGCACCTCCACTGTCGATACCTCGGCGCTCACAGGCGAATCTATCCCCAGAAACGTAAACGAGGGCAACGAGATAATAAGCGGCTCCGTGAACCTTTCGGGCATTATCCGTGTAAAGGTAACAAAGGCGTTCGGCGAATCCACAGTTTCAAAGATACTGGAGCTGGTGGAAAACTCCCAGGAAAAGAAGTCCAAGAGCGAGAACTTCATTACAAAGTTCTCCAGATATTATACCCCTGCCGTTGTGATCGGCGCACTGCTGCTGGCGGTCATTCCCTCGATAATCACAGGCGACCCCAGAACATGGATATACCGTGCAATGACATTCCTTGTGATCTCATGCCCCTGTGCGCTGGTAATTTCCATACCCCTCAGCTTTTTCAGCGGTATCGGCGGAGCTTCCAAGGCAGGCGTACTCATCAAGGGCGGCAACTATCTTGAAGCACTTGCAAGCGCAGGTATCGCAGTTTTTGACAAGACAGGAACCCTTACAAAAGGCTCCTTTGAGGTAACAGCAGTTCACCCCGACAGCATCGACGAAACAGCTCTGCTGGAGATCGCCTGTCTGGCTGAGTGCTATTCCGACCACCCGATCTCGCTTTCACTCAAGCGTGCATGGGGCAAGGAATGTGATACATCACGCATAAGCGGTGTTACCGAGGTGGCAGGTCAGGGCGTTAAGGCTGTTATCGACGGCAAAAATGTTGCAGTCGGAAACCTGAAGCTCATGAATGCCGTAAATGCCGAGGGCGCTCACGATTGTCACAAGACAGGTACAGCCGTACACGTTGCCGTTGACGGCGTTTACAAGGGACACATCATTATCTCCGACTCCCTCAAGGACGGCGCAGCGGAGGCTATCAGAGACCTTAAACAGCTTGGCATCAGAAAGACTGTCATGCTCACAGGCGATGACCGCAGAGTCGGCGCTGATTGTGCAAAAACTCTGGGTATCGACGAATATCACGCAGAGCTTCTCCCCGCAGACAAGGTTGACTGCGTTGAAAAGCTCCTCAGCGAGAAGCAGGAAAAGGAAACTCTCGTATTCGTGGGCGACGGAATAAACGACGCTCCTGTTCTCACCAGAGCGGATATCGGCATCGCAATGGGCGCTATGGGTTCGGACGCTGCCATTGAGGCTGCGGACATCGTTCTCATGGACGATAACCCACATAAGATAGCCACAGCCATGAAGATAGCCCGCAAGACCATATCCATAGTTCACCAGAACATAGTATTTGCGCTTGGCGTAAAGGCACTGATACTTATTCTCGGCGCACTGGGAATGGCAGATATGTGGGGAGCTGTTTTTGCAGACGTTGGCGTATCCATTATAGCGATTCTCAACGCCATGAGGGCTATGAGAGTTGCCAAGGAAGCAAAGTGATTTTGAGAAATTTAAAGTGGCTGTTGCAATAAAATGCAGCAGCCACTTTTTTATTTACCGATAAAGGAATTTATAAAAAATCAGCACAAATGAGAGCAGAGTAAAGGGTTTAGAAAGTCCACTGCGGCAAGGACGACAAGGTGACTCCGTCCCCTTGCCCCCTGCCACCTTTGAAAAGCTGGACTAATACTAATCACCAATAAAACTATAGACAAAAAATCATCGCATAATCCATATACGCAAGATTATGCTCAATTTTTTGTATAGTTTTTAATTGGTGCTTAGTATAAACTTTTTACCTTTGTACTTGTTTGTGCGGATTTTTTTAGATTGCTTCTCTTCAAAAAAGGTCAGATTTTGGTCTGACCTTTTTGTGATTATTTATTCTTATTATCCGCAATTATTCCCAGCAGGCAATTTACTATATCCTTTGACTGCTCTTCCGTAAGTGCGGTGTATTCAAGTGACGTATCAGTATCGTCCTGCTCATCTGCATCGCTGAGAGTTATCTTGCTTCCGTTATCCGATACCTGCCAGCTGTAGGTAAGCTTCAGCGCATAGTTATCGTCGTAAAGACAAAGGTTATCCTTATCAATGCTCCAGATATAATCGGCAGTATCGGCGGAGCCGTCTGATTTTACGGTTATAAGCTCCAGTGAGACATCTGAAATATGGATAGCTTTTGCCGAGCCGTCATTATAAGCTGACCAATATGAATCCTGGAGCAGCTTTGCCGCCTCACACGCCTCCGATGTCTGCTCAAAAGCCTCCTGCACCTGATCGGGAGCAATATCCGTCTGGGTCATTACAGCAAATTCGTTGAGGATAAGCATATTTTTCTGGATATCATATGACAATGGTATCTCCAAAAGCTTTTCGGTATTGGCTTCATCACGGTATATGCGCAGGGTATCGTCATTTACCGCCCAATATCCCTCCGTGACAGAGGTATCGTTGTCGGCAAAATAAGCCTGATTGCCGTTAAATCCCACAGCATAACGGTTTGCTCTGTAGTCAGTTCCTGCCCAGAGGGTGCCGTCAAGGGCAGAAGATAGGCTTTTTGCTGCTGTATCGGAGCCTGAGGTGGCAGCGGAGGTCTTTTCGGTCTCGGAAACGGTTGTGTCCTGAGCAGATATATCAGATGCGGTATCAGCGGAGCTGTCGTTGCTGTCGTTGCTGTCGCTGCCATTGCTGTTGTCGCTGCTGCCGTTGCTGCCGTTGCTGCCGCAGGCGGTAAACATTATCATAGCTGAAATGACCGCAAGAAAGGTTATAAAAGCTTTTTTCATTTTAGCATCTCCTTGACAGATGTTTTATGTCACTATACATTATACTTGATTTTTTCGCAAATTCAATCGCTTTATAGGAAAAATTACGTCCTCTTAACAAAAATCCCAGATTGCGCCAAAAATAAGCCATGGCTGACGAAAATATTATTTATTTTGAACAAACCGCCAAAATGCTGTTGAATGATTTTTTTATTTTACCTCTTGACAAACGCAGAAAAGTGTGTTATAACTGTATTAAGATAAATAATACAGCTGATACATGATAAAGAAAGCGAAAGGAGCATTACAATGACATACGCATTTTATATCACAGGCGAAGCAGTGGGCGGGATATTTGCACTTGCTCTTCTGACAGCAACGCTCGTAATGCTGGCGGTCAGCGGCATTCATGAAAGCCTGAAACTGGAAAGGAGCACCGGGAATGTTCGATATAGACCTTCAAAGCAGAACTCCGATCTATGAGCAGCTCTACCGACGGGTCACAGAGCTGGTGGTAAAGCGTCAGCTTATGCCGGGAGATAAGCTGCCCTCAGTAAGAGAGCTGGCAAAATCACTGGGCGTTAACCCCAATACCGTCTCCAAAGCGTTCCAGAACCTTGAGCGGGACGGCGTTATATACTCCCTCCCGGGACGGGGCAGCTTCATATCCGAAAAAAAGTCGGATACCATTCGTGAGAACGCCATGGCGGATTTCAGAAAGGCTGCCACCGAAGCTGTGCTGTCGGGGCTGGAGGAGGACGTTATGATTTCGGCAGTAAAAGAGATATACAAGAAAGAAAGGGGCGGCAGCAATGATTAAGCTTGCAGGCGTAACAAAAAAATTCGGCGATTTTACCGCTCTCGACAACGTTGACCTTATGATTCCCACAGGAACGTCATTCGGACTTCTCGGCTCCAACGGTGCTGGAAAATCCACTATCCTGCGACTGCTCACGGGAATATACAAGGCAGAGTCGGGAAATGTTACCGTTGACGGTGACGAGGTGTTTGACAATACCGACATAAAGAGCCGTGTGTTTTTCATCAACGACGAAACAGTCCAGTTCGGTACATATACCGTCAAGGAGCTGAAAAACTATTACAAGGGCTTTTATCCCAAATTCTCCGAGGAGGTATATCAGGAGCTGCTGAAAACCGTAAAGCTTCCCGAGGATAAGCGCATAGACCGCTTTTCAAAGGGTATGAAGCGCCAGGCGATAGTTATAATCGGCCTTGCCTGCTGCACGGATTATCTTCTTCTTGATGAGGCGTTTGACGGCCTTGACCCCACCATGCGCATAATCGTAAAGCGTATGCTGGTTGACGCAATGCTTGACCGCAAGCTTACCACCGTCATTTCCTCCCACAACCTTAAAGAGATAAACGAGGTCTGCGACAGCGTGGCGCTGCTCCATCAGGGCAAGATACTTTTCAACCGTGATCTTGATACCATCAAGGGCAATATCCACAAGGTACAGGCGGTATTCGACAAGGAATATTCCCGTGAGGACTTTGAAAAGTACGGTATTCTCCACTATGACCGTTCCCAGAGCGTGCATTACATCATAATGAAAGGCTCGGAAAAGGAGATAAGGGAAAAGTTTGCGGAGAAATCTCCCGTTGTGCTTGACCTTATCCCCCTGACACTGGAGGAAATATTTATCTACGAAATGGAGGGCTTGGGTTATGACGCAGGACAGCTCAGTTAATATGAACGATACAAAAAAGAAGTTTTTCAGCAAGGCAATGCTTCACAACGGCAGGCAGAACGTCATCACGAATTTCAAGCTGATGGTGATAATATTCATTCTTCACATAATGGCAATGCCCATGCTGATCATATCGGCAATGATACAGATGTTCGAAAACGGCAAAGCGTATGATCTGGACATATATGCTGTTATAGCAGTTTTCACCACGGGAATGGGAGCGGCTGCGGGACTTATCTGCGCCCTCAGCGTTTTCAGCTACCTTTACAAAAAGACGGACGTTGATATGCGAATGGGGCTGCCCATGAGCACCTCACAGCGCTTTGTGTCCGATTTTCTCTCGGGACTGTTCATATACATAGTCCCCTTTGCAGCAGCCCAGATTATCACATGGATACTTATGCTCATAGGACACCTCGGCTTTGACGGAAAGACCTTTTACATCCATTCCAGCGATGACCCCATTGAGGTAACATCTTCATGGACCTGCGACCTGTTCAGCACAGCAGCGCCCTATCTCTGGAGAGGGATAATAGGCGGCATACTGCTTATGATAATGTTCTACACCGTGACCGTGTTTGTGGCTTCGCTGTGCGGAAATATTTTTGAGAGCATAGGCTACAACATTCTGCTTAACGTTCTCGTTCCCCTTGTGGCATATATGTTAATAAGCGCCGTAATTGACAACGCACCGGGAGTAAGCATTGACAGATATGCTTATAAGACAATCTCCCTCTGCGGTCCCTTCGGCGGCGTAGTCGGACTGGTAATGTCCCTGAACGCTATTTTTTATGAAGATGACATAGCCGTCTATTCGGCATATTATACCTA
>ENA-ORCM01001669-ORCM01001669.1-human-gut-metagenome-genome-assembly--contig:-NODE-1669-length-18041-cov-6.644456_pt1 | contig 18041 bp, 13 predicted proteins | sample MGYA00242906_ERZ507928 | MGnify/ENA primary metagenome ERZ507928 (study PRJEB26167, sample SAMN06115497) | human gut metagenome | host: Homo sapiens | place: China:Shanxi | collected 2015-05-07...
TCTACTCCTACCTCGTCTACATCGGCAAAATGAAGTAAGTAAACCACCCCCACCCGGAGCCGTACTCTTTATCCTGCATCGCGCCTAATATCCAAAAAAGGCGCACAGCGCCCACCCCCCTTCTGCTTTATTCTTTATTCATTACAAAACACTCCCCTCTCCATGCAGTTCTCTTATGCACGGGGCGGGGAGTGTTCTATTTTTATTCCTGTGTTTTCTTTTCGGCGCGTTCCGCTTTCATGCGGATGCGCTCGCGCTGGGATTTTTCCAACTTTTTGTAGCGGGAATAGCTTTCGGGGCGCACGGTCTCAATGCAGCGGGCAAAGTTCCAATGCAGGCCGTCGCGGCGGTTCAGCTTAAAGCGCAGGAACCACGGGCCGTGGTCCGGGCAGGTGGCTTCGGTATAATAACCGGTGTTGCCGCGCTTGAGCCAGATATCGTTCAGCACCAGCGGCTTGCCGCAGAACGGGCAGCCCACCTGATACAGCGCAGGGTCATTTTTATAGGCATCGTGGTCCAGGCGGTCAAAGTAGGTTTGGATATCGTACGTTTCGGTATCGGTATTGTTCAGCAGGGCGGCTGTCAGCTGGGCGGCGGGGTCCGGGTATTCGGCAATGCCCTGGGCCAGCGGCAGGCGGCGGCAGATTTTTGTGGTGTACAGGGCATCGTCCAGCGCATTGTGGAAATCGCCGTCATGCTCAATGCCAAGGCGGTCCACCACGCTTTCCAGCGTCAGGCCCTCGCCTTCCCCGCGGGGAAAATTTTTCAAAAAGATCTGCTGCAGGTCATACCAGCGGGTGGGCCAGCTTTCGTCCATATTATAAAGGAACAGGTTCTGTTTCAGCACCGGCACATCGTCCAGACCCCACTCGGCAAATTCGGCGTCGGGGCCGGCCCATTCCTGGAACCGCCGCAGGCCTTCGGCAATAGGCACCCCGGCTTCCAGATCGCCCTGGCTCAGGCCAGTCACCTCCGCAATGCGCCAATGCAGCTTGCGGAAAATGCGGGGGCGCAGGGTCATCTCAAAGGTATCCAATACATCGCCATTCTCGTCCACCCGCACTGCACCGATCTGGATGATCTCACCCCGCAGGGTCAGCTCCGCCCCATGATAATTAAAGGTTTTGGGCGCATTGCCCATGTTCCATTCCAAGTCAAAAACGATCAGGTTCACTGCGGGTCCTCCAAAATGAATTTTTCAACGGCCAGCCCTACCCCGTCATGCTCATTATCTGCGGTGACGTATTGGGCTGCCTGTTTTACTTCCGGCACAGCATTGCCCATGGCAACGCCCATGCCCGCATGGCGGATCATGGGCAGGTCGTTCCAGCCATCGCCGCAGGCCATCAGGTTTTCGGGGCCAAGACCCATGTTTTTCAGCAGCAGCGCCAGCGAGGCGGATTTTTCCACCCCCAGGGGCATCGTTTCAATAAAGAACGGCGCCGAGCGGTAGATGGAAAGCTTGCCCGCAAACTTTTGCTGCATCAGCTCCTCCACATGGGGCATATCCACAGGGTCGCCAACCAGCAGCAGCTTGTTGATGGGCCACTGGATCTCGGCGGGCAGGTTTTCCACCTGGCGGGCCGGGATTTTGTTGATGCGGGCTTCCTCGCCAACATAGGGGTTGGCGGCATCCTCGGTCACAATGCCTTTGGCATCATAGGTCAGCGGCATCACGTTCCAGTAGCGGGCAAAGGTGCACACCGGGTCGATCAGCTCCGGCGGGAACTCATGCTGCACCAGCGTTTCGCCGGTTTTGCAGTCAATGATCTTACCACCGTTATAGCTCAGGATGCAGCCGCCGCGGCGGTCCAGCTCCAGCTCTTTGGCAAGCGGCTCAATGCCCACGGTGGGGCGGCCGCTGGCCAGCACAATGCGCACGCCGCGGTCCGCCGCTGCCTGTAGGGCAGCTTTGGTGCGTGGGGTAATGACTTTGGCATTGTTGGTCAGTGTGCCATCCAGATCCAGTGCCAGAACTTTGTATTGCATAATATCCCCTGTTTCTTTGTTTTTTCGTCTTTTTATTTTACCCTATCAGCCGCCATTGCGCAAGGGGGGCGGTAAAGATTCCGGTTATTTCTGCCTGCATTGCTCTTTGGAGCGCAGCAGGGCTGATTTTGCGGTGCAGCACACCCATTTTTGTGGCAAAACCCGGAAAATGACCGGGATTTTAGCGGTTAGCAATAACTAACGTATTGACAACAAATTTTCCGCATGGTACACTATCCAAGCAATAAGGGAGTAGTCGGCGCGGCACTGGGCAAGAGCAGCCGTGCAGTTTTGCCAACACAATGAGCTAACAGCAAAGGCTCTGGCACTACTTGAAATGACGAGACTTATCCGCACAGGGTTCACCTGCATGCTGTGTGCAGGTGCTGGGCGGATAGGTCTTTTTTGTTTGCCCGGCTCTGCCCTTGGATTTGGAGGTATTTGGGTATGAGTTTGTTTGACTTGATCATGATCGGCATCAGCCTTTCGATGGATGCGTTTGCGGTTTCCATCTGCAAGGGGCTTTCGGTGCGCAAAGTACAGCTGTCCCACGCGCTGATCTGCGGTGCCTGGTTCGGCGCGTTCCAGGCCATTATGCCGTCCTTTGGCTACTTCCTCGGTTCCCGGTTCGAGCACCTGCTCAACAGCGTTGGCCCTTGGGTTGCCTTTATCCTGCTGGCTGTGATCGGCGTAAACATGGTGCAGGAAAGCTTTGGCGGCGATGAAACTGTGGACAACGATTTTTCCGCCAAAGCCATGCTGCCGCTGGCCGTTGCAACCTCCATTGACGCCTTTGCCGTTGGCGTTGGCTTTGCCGCAATGGAAGCCAACATTGTGGTTGCTGCCCTGCTGATCGGCTGCACCACCTTTACCCTGTCTGCCATCGGCGTTAAGGTTGGTGCCGTGTTTGGCGATAAGTACCGCGCCGTTTCGGAGCGCATTGGCGGCCTTGTGCTGATTTTGATCGGCCTGAAAACCTTGATCCAGAGCTTCCTGTAAAATTTGGCTTTCTCTTATTTCCGTTATTCTGATAAAACAGCTGCCCGCATCCTTTCCGGTTTTTGGCCGGAGTGATACGGGCAGTTTTCTTTGGGATTGATCCTGCACAAAAAAGTCCCGCCCGGCAGCGAGGGGTGCTGCGGGCGGGACTTATTTTTTATCAGGGGGTATTCTGACGCTTTAAAACAAATTACTTTCTGCTGCGCTTTTTGCGGGAGTTTTTGCCCTTTACAGCAGGCTTAGCAGCCTCAACAACCGGCTTTGCAGCTTCCACAACGGTCTTAACGGCTTCGTCAGCGGCCTTGGCGGCAGCCTTGACAGCAGGCTTCTCGGCAACTTCCTTCACGGCCTTGTCGGCAGCTTCCACAGCAGCCTTGACAGCGGGCTTTTCGGCAACTTCTTTTACAGCCTTCACAGCTTCATCGGCAGCGGCCTTAACGGCGGGCTTTTCAGCAACTTCCTTGACAGCGTCGGTGGCCACGGCAGCAACGGCAGTGGCAGCCTCGGCTGCCTTCTTTGCGGTGGTCACAGCAGCCTCGGCAGCCTTTTTGGTGCTGGTCTTGCAGGTGGCCTTCTTGGCGGTCTTAACAACCTCAGCGGCGGTTTCGGCAACCGGCTTATCGGCAGAAGCCTTCACGGCGTCAACAACCTCGGTAGCAACTTCGGCAGCAGCCTTGGCAGCGGCGTCAACGGTCTTGGCAGCGCTTTCAGCGGCAGCCTTCACTTCAGCCTTTGCTTTAGCGGCGGTAGCCTTGGCGCTGGTCTTGGGCTTGCGGGTCACTTCGTTGATGGTCCAGTACTGGTTATCGCCGTTCACATCGGCCCAGATCTGCAGGACTGCACCGTTTTCGGTGTTCATGTTGACCAGGTCCAGGCACTTGCCGGCCAGGTTGGACTTGATCTTTACGCGGCCATCATTGGCAGGCTCCACGATCCACAGCTGGCTGGAAGCGTTAGCGCCTTCCCACTGGTGAACATGGGTGCCATCGGTCACGCCGGAGCAATCCAGGTCCATCATCTTGCCGGTGAAACGGTTCTTGATGCGGTACACGCCCTCGCCGGCGCGCACAAAGCTCCACTGCTGCCATTCGGCGTTGGCATTATCCCACAGCTGGATCTGAGCGCCGTTCTCGGTGTTGTAATCCTTTACTTCAACAACCTTGCCGTTTGCAGCGGCGATGGTATAAAACTTATCCTCAGTAATAACGGTCTGAGCAATTTTCTTGGTAGCCATGTATAAGCTCTCCTCTCAGTTTATCGTGTTGGTTGGTCAGTTTTGTACGCCTGCGGCTGGCAGTGTTCTGCGCAGCCCCCCTCCAAAGCGTCATCTATATAAAAAGGAGTGCTGTGTTGGTTCAGCCTCCTTGTGTTCTCCTCTATTATAGCCAATTATTCCCACATCGTCAAGTTTTGTGCGGCGTGACGGCATTTTACACAAAAACGCCGGGAAGGGTGGAATCCTTCCCGGTATTTTTATGGGGATTTTCCGTTTTTATGCCGATTGCGCTTTTGTTGCGCACTTATCCGGCAGAAAGGCTATTTCAGGAGTTTTCCGCAAAATTGCCGGTGTACAGGCGGTAGTAACGGCCCTTTTGGGCAATCAGCTCATCGTGGGTGCCGCGCTCAATAATGCGGCCCTGTTCCAGCACCATGATGCAGTCCGAGTTGCGCACGGTGGAAAGGCGGTGGGCGATAACAAAGGTGGTGCGGCCATACATCAGGCCGTCCATGCCCTGCTGCACCAGGCGCTCGGTGCGGGTATCAATGCTGGAGGTTGCTTCGTCCAGGATCAGTACCGGCGGGTCCGCAACAGCGGCACGGGCAATGGAAAGCAGCTGGCGCTGGCCCTGGCTCAGGTTGGTGCCGTCGCCGGTCAGCGTGGTGTTATAGCCATCCGGCAGGTGGCGGATGAACTCATCGGCGTTGGCCAGCTTGGCGGCGGCGCGGCATTCCTCGTCCGTTGCATCCAGGCGGCCATAGCGGATGTTATCCATAACCGTACCGGTAAACAGGTGGGTATCCTGCAGAACAATGCCTAAGGATGCGCGCAGGTCGTCTTTATGAATATGGGTCACATCAATGCCGTCATACTCAATGGTGCCCTTCTGGATATCATAGAAGCGGTTGATGAGGTTGGTGATGGTGGTTTTGCCTGCGCCGGTGGAACCGACGAAGGCGATCTTCTGGCCCGGACGGCCATACAGGTTGATATCATGCAGGACGATCTTGCCCAGATCATAGCCAAAGTCTACATCCTTAAAGACAATATCTCCCTTCAGTTCACGGTAGTCTGCGCTGCCATCGGCGTTCACACGCTTCCAGGCCCACAGGTTGGTGCGCTCCTTGGTTTCGGTCACAGAATCATCCGGCAGGCGTTTGGCGTTGACCAGCATGACCTTGCCCTCGTCCACTTCCGGCTTTTCGTCCAGCAGGTCAAAGATACGCTGGCCGCCGGCCAGAGCCATGATGATGGCGTTGAACTGCATGGAGATCTGGCTGATGGGCATGTTCAGGGTGCGGTTGAAGGTCAAAAAGCTGGCCAGCTTGCCCAGGGTAAGGCCTGTCATGCCAGACAGAGCCAGCGCACCGCCGATCATGGCGCAGAACACATAGGAAAGGTTGCCCAGCTGGGTGTTAGCCGGACCGCCGAGGTTGGAGTAACGGTTGGCCTTATCCGCGCTTTCAAACAGCTGGTCATTGAGCTTATCAAACTGCTCAATGGCTTCTTCCTCGTGGCAGAACACCTTAACGACCTTCTGGCCGTTCATCATCTCTTCAATGTAGCCGTTCACCGCACCAATATCACGCTGCTGGGAAACAAAGTACTTGGAAGAGTTGGTGGTAAGATACTTGGTGACCAGCAGCATAATCCCGACTATGACCAGGGTGAGCACCGTCAGCGGCACGCTGAGTACAACCATGGAAACCAGCACGCTGACAACGGTAATAGCGCTGTTCAGCAGCTGCGGCATGCTTTGGCTGATCATCTGGCGCAGGGTATCAATATCGTTGGTATACAGCGACATGATATCGCCGTGGGCGTTGCAGTCAAAGTATTTGATGGGCAGCGTCTGCATATGGGTAAACATTTCATCGCGCAGGCGCTTCAGGGTGCCCTGGGTAACGTAAGCCATCATACGGGCCTGGGCAAAGGCGGCAACAATGCCGATGCCGTAAAAGCCTGCCGTGCGGGCGATGGCATGGGCCAGGCCGGAAAAATCACTGCTCTGCTCTTTCAGCAGGGGCAGGATGTAGCCATCGATCAAGGTCTGCATGAACAAAGTGCCCTGCACGTTGGCAAACACGCTGACAAAAATGCAGATGACGACCGCAACGACCTGAATGCGGTAGCATTCCATCACATAGCGCAGGATGCGCATGAAGATCTTGCCGGGGTTCTGGACTTTGGGGCGCGGGCCGCGGGGGCCACCGCGGCCAACCTTAACCACTTTTGCTTTCTGCTCAGCCATTGTTATCGCCTCCCTTTTCGTCAAAGTCGCCGGAGCCTTTGGTCTGGCTGTTATAAACTTCCTGATAGATGGGGTTGGTGGCCAGCATTTCGGCCGGGGTACCGTAACCACTGATCCTGCCGTTATCCAGCACGATCACATGGTCGGCGTTTTCCACGCTGGAAATACGCTGGGCAATGATGAACACCGTGGTGCCGGGAATCTTTTCGGCAAAGCTCTTGCGGATCTTGGCGTCGGTGCCGGTATCCACAGCGGAGGTAGAGTCGTCCAGAATCAGGATGCGGGGCTTTTTCAGCAGAGCACGGGCAATGCAAAGGCGCTGCTTCTGGCCGCCGGAAACGTTAGTGCCGCCCTGGTCAATGTGGGTGTTGTATTTATCGGGGAAGCGCTCAATAAATTCATCGGCGCAGGCCTGCTTGCATGCCTCCTCGATCTCGGCATCGGTGGCATCCTTATTGCCCCAGCGCAGGTTTTCGGCAATGGTGCCGCTGAACAGTTCGTTTTTCTGCAGCACCATGGCAACGCTGTTGCGCAGGATCTCCAGGTCGTAATCGCGTACATCCACGCCGCCAATGTACACATGACCGGCGGTGGTATCATACAGGCGGGGCAGCAGCTGCACCAGGCTGGTTTTTGCGCTGCCGGTGCCGCCGATGATGCCGATGGTCTCGCCGGAACGGATGTTCAGGTTGATATCAGACAGCACATCGCGGCCATCGGCCTTATAGCGGAAGCAGACATGATCAAAGCGGACAGCGCCGTTCTTGACTTCCATAACCGGGTTTTTGCCGTTGGACAGGGTGCTTTCTTCTTCCAGCACTTCAGCCACACGCTTGGCGGAAGCGGCGGACATGGAGATCATGGTGAACACCATGGACAGCATCATCAGGCTGGTCAGGATGTTGGTGCAGTAGGTCAGCATGCTCATCAGCTCGCCGGTGGTAAAACTGGTAGCACCGGACAGCACGATCATGCGGGCACCCAGCCAGGAAATCAGCAGGATGCAGGTGTAAACAGTGGCCATCATCAGCGGAGAGTTGAAGGAAAGAACTTTTTCAGCACGCAGCAGCAGATCCTGCACATTGCCGGATGCCTTTTTGAACTTTTCACTCTCGTAATCTTCGCGCACATACGCTTTGACCACGCGGATGGCGGAAACATTTTCCTGCACGCTCTCGTTCAGGTCATCGTACTTTTTGAATGCGGCGGAGAAGTAGTTGCTGGCGCGGGACATGATGAGCACCAGGCAGCCGCCCAGAATGATGACCGCCACCAGATAGATGGAAGCCAGCTTGGCGTTGATGGTGAACGCCATGATCATGGCAATGACCATGCTGGACGGCGCACGGATGGCCATACGCAAAATCATCTGGTAAGCGTTCTGGATGTTGGTCACGTCGGTGGTCATACGGGTGACCAGACCAGCAGTGGAATATTTATCGATATTGGCAAAGCTGAATGTTTGGATATTGCGGTACATGGAGCGGCGCAGATTGCGGGCGTAACCGGTGGAAGCACGCGCACCAAGCACACCGCCCAGCACGCCGAACAGCAGGCCAAAGGCCGCTGCCACGATCATCCAGCCGCCAACGCGGTAAATGTGGGAAAGATTGCCGGCGGTAACGCCATCATCAATGATGGAGGACATCAGCTTGGGGATGATCATTTCCATCACCACTTCGCCGATCATGCACAAAGGGGTCAGGATGGAAACCAGCCGGAACCCCTCTGTTTCTTTGTAAAGTGACTTAAACATATGGTATCTCCTGTTTGGCTGCCCGGGGGCAGCGCCTGAACTTCTTAAGCCAAAGCATTGCGGAACACTTTGGGGTGTGTCTGAAAACAAAGAAAATAACGGATATTTCGCAAACACAAGCAGGATGTAAGACAAGGAGCCGCAGGAATCCTTTATGGATCCCAAGGCTTTTTAACGCAAAATCCGGTTGCGCTTATAGAAATAGACCAAATTTTTGACTTTTCAGATACGCCTTAATTTTTGCCGCGGATGGCTTTTGCATTTTCAATCAGCTTGTGCAGGGTGCCCTGGATAGCTTCCAGTTCCTGCGCGCTGACCCCGTTTTGCAGGTCATGCTCAAAATCCGAAATGCACTGGTGGATGGCGGCGGCGCATTGGCGGCCTTTCTCGGTCGGAACCAGGCTTTTGAGCCGGGCGTCTTTGGCGACAACTTCCCGCGTGATAAAGCCGGACTGCTCCATGCCCTGCAGCATGGTGGTGATGCTGGAACGGTTGGTGTGGAACCGGGCTTCCAGATCACGCTGGTAGATTTGCTTGCCGCTTTCCGTTTCCTGCATCAAAAACCCCAGCACCATGCCGCGCATACCGGTCAGCTCCGGGCTGACCCTGGTGCTGATGTATGCATCCAGCGCGCAGGAAATTTCCCGCGCGGCATAGTTTAAGGTGCGGCCCACATGCACAAAGCCGTGGTCATCCTGTTGGTTGCGGTTCTGCGTTTGGATCACCTCACTTTCCAATTCGTTTGATTGTTAATTGTTTGAATTGAAACAGTTTGATTTGCAACAGTACGATTATAAACAAATCCCGCCGGTTTGTCAACCAGCGGGATGTAATTATTTTCAAAGAAAATTGTGAAAAGTTTGTGACGGCTTATTTTTTATGGGAATGCCGCAAATCCGCACGCCTGGCGCATGGCTTCATCGCTGGCGAAACCGTAAATCTTTACGGTTTCATCCTCATAGATCAGCGCATCCTCCGGCATGGCATCGGCAAGGGCCTGGGTAGTGGGCTGGCGCTCGCCGTATGCTTCCCATTTGGAGATAACAAAGAAAATTTTACCCTGCGGAGGGGTTTGCAGATGGCTGGTGACCTGCAGCCAAGGGCGCAGCTCCGGCACACTGTTTGGGGTCAGGGTCCACACGTTCAGGGTGCCGTCCGTCAACTCGGTCATCACATTACCGTCCCAAAAAGAAGCGTACCCGTCCCGGTAGCCGTTCTGCACCAGGAACTGTGCCGCCCCTTGGTTGGGGTTGGTTGCCACTGCCGCTGCGCGGTAGTCTGTTCCGGCGCACAACAGTAATATCGCCGCCAGCAGGGCCGTCAGACCACGGGCATCCGGGCGGTGCAGGGGGGTGCAGTCCGCCAGCATGATTTCCAGCAGCGGTACAAATAAAATTGCCAGCGGCAACAGGTAGCGGTCCGAATGGCCGCTGTTGGTCAGGCCGTACAGCAGTGCAAAGCAGACGGCCCCGGCCAGGAAAAACGCCCCCACCAGCCGGTGACCCAGCGGGTAGCGTGCTTTGCCGCGCACCAGCCAAACAGAAAACACAAAGCAGAAAAGGATCAACGCTGCAGCCGCAAGGTTAAACAGCGCGGCCAGAGAAAACACTTTGCCCTCCTGCCAGCCAAAGGAAGCCAGCAGCGCGTTGACAAACCATTGCAGACGGTCCAGGTTCAGCCCGGTAAAGGCCACATATCCCTGATCCTGGAAGTGATATTTTTCCGCCAGCACCTTTGCGTTGACCAGGTACCCCGCCAGCGCGGCAGCATCCGCCGCAAGGGTGGGCACCAGCAGCGCCCCGCCGGGGGTGCGCCAGGCATTGGCCAGCTTTTGGCGCAGGGTATCCGCAGGCGGAGCATCCAGCCAGCAGAGCAGCGCTGCCGCCACGGTAAGCGGAATGTTCAAGATGAACAGCTGCCGCGGCCCGCCCAGCGCTGCAGCAAAGCTGAACAGCACCATGCCCGCCGCCGGGGCCAGCCGCCGCCCGCCGCGCAGAATGCGCACCGCGCACCCCAGCACCACAAAGCTGATGGCAATGTGCGGAATATAGTAAAGGCCCTCCAGCACATACTGGCGGTACAGCGCGCCATAGGGTAACACCAGCAGCCCGGCCCCCAGCAGGCCGCTGTACTTGAGCTTTGCACTGCGCCCGAACCAGAACCACGCCGCAAGATACAAAAGGATCAGCACCACGCTGCCCACCACGCGCACAGTATGCCAGCTGGTGAACAGCTGGAACAGCGGTGCCATGACCAGCTGGGTGTTGAGCACCCGCAGCTCAGTGGAATAGTACCAGTTGGTGCTCATCACGCCGCCCTCCTGCGCCAGCAGGTTGGCAAGCAGTTGTTCGGACGCCATGTCGGCGTCCAGCCGGTTGGGTGCCCAGCAGCACCAGTCCACCACCAGCAGGGCAAAGCAGACCGCCGCCCAGAGCAGCAGTATCATATAGGTGGTTCGTTTTTGTTTTGCGCCGTTTGTTTGCAGCTTTGGCAAGCGGCTCCCCTCCCCTTTTTGGGATAAACTTTAGGCAATACCGCATAATTCTAAGTGCCGATACGGCGAGCGAGGTACGGCAGCTGCTAAGCCAAAAGCGCAGATAATACTGGATGCTGCAAAGGTGAGCGCCGCCAGTGGCGGAAACAGCGAACCGAAGCAGGGGCAGCGGTCGCAGAGTGCGAGGGGCTTTTGCCCCCGAAGCACGATGCGGGTACCGCAACCCGACATTATCGAGCATTTTGGCAACGCAGATGCCGTGCCGCAGCCGCCGGAGCGGTGCTTAAGCCGTCAGGCGGGAATTGTGCGGTGTTGCCTTTATATTATTGTATCGCAAATGGGGCGGGGGTGCAACCACTCGGCGTTATCCTTCGTCCGCTGCGGGGTCCAGCTGACCGGTGGTGTCCAGCTGGATGGCGGAGCCGCGCCGCACGGTGGTGCCTGCCCGCGGGTACTGGCTGACGACCCGCTCCCCCTGCCCCAGCACATCCGCAGTCAGGGTATACTCGCTCAGCTTTTGGGCCGCGGCGGGGGCTTTCCAGCCGGTCACATCGGGCACGGTGGTAAAATATTTTGCCTGTTCTGCTTCGGTATAGCTGGGCTGGATGCCTAAGCGCGGCAGGCTTTTTTGCAGCACCTCCGCCGCCACGGGGCCGGAAAGCGCGCCGCCGCTGGTGGTCCAGCTGTGGGGTTCATCCAGGCAGATAAGCACAGCAAGTTTGGGGTTTTCGATCGGCGCCACTGCCACAAAGCTGGCAATGCGGGCGCGCTCATTCTTGCTGTCCAGCTTTTGGCTGGTGCCGGTTTTGCCGCCCACACGGTAGCCCGCCACGGCACCGTTTTTGCCGGTGCCGGTGGTCACAACACCCTCCATCAATTCGCGCATGACGGCGCTGGTTTCGGGCCGGATGACCTGCGCTTTTACGGTGGGCTGCACCTGCTGCACGGTATTGTGCTCGGTATCGCGGATGGACTGCACCACATGGGGCTGCATCAGCTTGCCGCCGTTGACCACCGCACAGACGGCTGTGATCATTTGCAGGTAGCTCACCTTGCTGCTTTGCCCGAAGGAGCAGGAAGCCAGCTCCACCGGGCCCATGCGGTCGGCGGTATAGTATTCGCTGCGCTTGATCTCGCCGGGCAGGTCAATACCGGTTGCGGCGCGCAGGCCAAAGGCGGCAAAGTAATCGCAAAAGTTCTGTTTGCCCAGCCGCGCCCCCACCTGGATAAAGCAGGGGTTGCAGGATACCGCCAGCCCCTGGGCCAAGGTTTCACTGCCATGGATATGCCCGTTTGCGCAGCGGAAATTTGTGCCCGCCACATTGATCTTGCCCGCGCAGACAAAGCGGCTGTTCCGCGTGACTGCACCGGTATCCAGTGCCGCAGCGCAGGTGATGAGCTTGAACACACTGCCGGGTTCGTACAAATCGGAAATTGCCTTGTTGCGCCACTGGGCCTGCTGGGCGGTCTGCAAGGCTTTGCTGCGTTCTTCCCCGCTCAGGGCGTTCACCTGCTGGCGGATGGTTTCATCCACAATGGTGCGCGGATCGTTGGGGTCGTAATCCGGCTTGGTGGACATGGCAAGGATCGCGCCGGTATCGACCTCCATCACAATGCCCACCGCACGGGCCGCCACATGATGCTCCGCCACGGCGGCACTGAGCGCGCTTTCCAGATAGTGCTGGATATCCGCCCGGATGGTCAGGGTGATATCATTTCCCGGCACGGCATCCTGCAGGGTGCTGTAATGGGTGGGCATATCATACCCCCAGGCATTTTTTGCAGTCAGGATGGTTCCGTTCCGGCCGGTCAATTGGGCGTCATATTGCAGTTCCAGCCCCCAAAGGCCCTGATTATCCACATCGGTAAAGCCCAGCAGACAGCCCATAAAGTTGCCCTGCGGGTAAACGCGCTTGGTATCCTGCAAAATCTGGATACCCTGCGCGTTGTTCTGCGTGCACCAGACCCGCACGGCGTCCGCCAGATCGGCATCCACCCGGCGGCGGAGCAGGCAGTCATTGCTGGTGCGCTTGCTCAGCTTTTGCAGGGTAGCGTCATAATCAATATCCAAAATTTCGCTCAGCGCTATGGCGGCGGGCTGCACCAGCTCATCCGCCAGTTCCCGCGGGGAGGCCCGGATGGTCCAGCAGGTTTTGCTGGCGGCCAGGGTAACGCCATCGGCGGAATAAATTTCGCCGCGGGCGGCGGGCAGCGTGGTATCCCGCAGCTGCTGGGCTGCGGCACGGTTGGCGTAACCGCTGGGGTCCAGTATTTGCAGGGTAAACAGCCGGGCCAACAGCCCGCCAAAGCACAAAACCGCCACCAGCCCGGCCAGCACACGGGTGCGCCGCCGCATGTGGCGGTTCTGCGCAGGGTAAATGCTGCGCGGCGGGCGGTGGGTCTGTTTCATGGCGGTCTGCCTCCCCCTGTATTTTCTTCCACACACAAGCGTATGTGCTGGCGGGGCGGTTTATCCCGTTTTGTGCGCCAGTATTGCAAGATTGTTTCCTTGCCGCACTGAAATTGCCCGGTGTTTCACGCTGGATTTTGCCATTAGTCGATATTTGTTTTTATCTTTTTCCTTTTCTTTCAGAACAAATTTCGCTCAAGCGCTGTTTTCATCGTTGCTTTTCGTTTCAGATACCCGTGCAAAATCCATTCTTTTTTTGCTTTTTGAAAACGAAATTGCTCATTTGCAAGGACAATATCGTTTCAATTCGCACAGATATTGCTTTTCTGCTTTTCTCGTCTTATAATGATAAACATGTAAATTCTTCGTAAAGCGAATAAGGAGTATAGGAAACGAATGAGCAACACAAAAAGCGCTGAATCCACCCTGTCGGAGTCGATTTTTAACCGCCAGGCATTGGTTCGGCTGATTTTGCCGCTGCTGGCGGAGCAGTTTTTGTCGGTAGCCATGGGCATGGCGGATACCCTTATGGTATCCGGCGTTGGCGAAGCCGCTGTGTCCAGCGTGAGCCTGGTGGACAGCCTGAATATTTTGATCATCCAGATCCTGTCCGCCCTGGCAACTGGCGGCGCGGTCATCAGCAGCCAGTACCTTGGCCGGCGCGATGGTGAAAAAGCCGCCAAAAGCGCCGCACAGCTGTACACCGTTCTTGCGGTCAGCACCATCGCTGTCATGCTGGTCATTCTGGTGCTCAGCCGCCCCATCCTGCGCATTGTTTTCGGCCGCATTGATGACGATGTGATGAGCTTTTCGCAGACCTACTTTTTGATCAGCGCCATCTCCTACCCCTTTATCGGGTTTTACAACGCCGGGGCCGCTTTGTTCCGTGCGCAGGGCAACAGCCGCATTTCCATGCTGGCCAGCCTGGTCATGAACATCATCAATATCTGCTTCAACGCCCTGTTCATTTATGGGCTGGGCATGGGGGTACTGGGCGCTGCGCTGGCCACCCTGCTGGGGCGCGTGTTTGCCGCGGCGTGGGTGTTCTGGCAGCAGCAGCAAATTGAAAACCCGCTCTGCATCCGCCATATTGCGGATATGAAGCCGGACGGTGACCTGATCCGCCGCATCCTTGGCATTGGCATTCCATCCGGTTTGGAGAACGGCATGTTCCAGATTGGCAAGCTGTGCGTCAGCAGCTTGACTTCCACCCTGGGCACCTCCGCCATTGCGGCCAACGCGGTGGCCAACACCATCAGCGGCATTGCCAACATTCCCGGCAGCACCATGGGCCTTGCCATGATCCCCGTCGTCAGCCGCTGCCTTGGCGCAGGAGACAAAAAACAGGCCAAGCATTACGCCAAGATGTTTATCCTGATGGCAATGCTCGGTTTGTTCTGCACCAACGCCTGCCTGTTTTTTACGATTCCTTACATTGCACGGCTGTTCAGCCTTTCGGATACTGCGCTCAACATGTGCGTTACCGTTATGCACTGGTTCTCTTTGTTCAGCGTTGTCTGCTGGGCCACCAGTTTTACGCTGCCCAACGCCCTGCGCAGCGGCGGCGATGCCCGCTACACCATGACGGTGAGCATTTTCAGCATGTGGCTGTTCCGCGTAATTTTGAGCTACATCTTTGTGCTCAAGCTCAACATGGGGCTGACCGGCGTGTGGTTCGGTATGTTCATTGACTGGATCTGCCGCAGCGTGTTCTTCATGATCCGCTTTGTCAGCAACAAGTGGATGGACCACAACGTAATCTGATACTATTTTTGCTTTAAGTTTCCTTAGCTGACATTCTAAATAACATCAAAAAGCGGCGCAGAGCCGGGCGTTATCTCCTCCGGTTCTGCGCCGTTTTTTTATTTTTATGTGATAATAAACGATTTACAGGATATCCCACTGCACGGGGGTCAGGAACAGCTTTTCCGCCTCGGCGCGGTCGGTGGTCTGGCCCAGCACCCACATCAGTTTGACTGCGGTGGCTTCGGGGGTCATATCGTGCGCTTCCAGCACACCGGGCAGGGCTTTGGCCGCGCGGCCAACTTCGTACACGGCAAGGTCGCTGCCCTCATGCGGTACCTGGGTGGTGAACACAGCCAGGTGCCCCGCGCCGCACCAGTCCCGCACGGCGGCAAACATGGCACCATCATCCCCGCCGGGCAGGCCGCCCACGCCAAAGCTTTCCAGCACCAGGGCGCGGTAACGGCCCTCTAACAGGGGGATAATATCCGCCCGCATGCCCGGCACCAGCCGCAGCACAAACACATTGGGGTCCAGCGCGGTACTGAACACCGCATGGGTATACTCCGCCGGGCGCTGCAGGAACTGGATCAGGCGGCGGTCCCGGAACATGGCTGTTTCGGGATAATCAATGCTGGAAAACGCGTTAAAACTCTTGGTTCGGGTTTTGCGGGCGCGGGTGCCCAAAATCACCTGATTGTCAAACACGATCTGCACACCCCAGGCATCCGGGTGGCAGGCATAGGCCACGGCGCGCCACAGGTTGTTGCGGGCATCCGTATCGCGGTTATAAATCGATTTCTGGCTGCCGGTCAGCACCACCGGCTTGGGGCTTTTCTGGATCATGTAGCTGAGTGCCGCGGCGGTATAGCCCATCGTGTCCGTGCCATGGGTGATGACAAAACCATCATAGCGGTCATAGTTTTCCTGCACAGCAGCGGCAATGCCCTGCCACTGTTCGGGGCCCATGTTGGTGGAATCCAGGTTATACAGCTGGATGGCATCAATGCGGCAGAATTCCGCCAGTTCCGGCACGCAGGAAAGCAGCTCTTGCGAGGTGATGGCCGGGGCAAGCCCGCCCGCCGCCGTTGGGCGCGAAGCAATGGTGCCGCCGGTTGCAATCAGCAGGATCGTTCTCATAAATTAGAGTTCTCCTTTTATTTTTCACTGCACGGTGCCTTGGCGCAGGGGCGGGGCACCCTTGTGCATAATATTCATAAGTGCGCTTATTATACCATCTGTGTGCGCGCAAGGCAAACATTTTTTACAGGGGTTGACAAGTTTGGTCTATTGTTATAGACTAGGTTTATAGCAATAGACCAAATGAGAGAAGGAGCACCCCCGAAATGGAACAGGATTACCGCCTTGCGGAAGGCGAATACCGCTTTGCCTGCCTGGTGTGGGCCAACGAGCCGCTGGGCAGCGGCCAACTGGTAGCGCTGGCAAATGAAGCCCTTGGCTGGAAGAAAAGCACCACCTATACCGTGCTGAAAAAGCTGTGTGAGCGCGGTATATTACACAATGCAAACGGCACTGTAACGGCACTGGTCAAACAGGCCCAGGTTCAACAGGAAGAAAGCGCCGCCGTCGTGCAGAAAAGCTTTGGTGGCAGCCTGCCCCGCTTTGTGGCCGCTTTTTTGAACACCAGCTCCATCAGCGAGGAAGAAGCCGCCGCCATCCGTGCCATGCTGGATGACGCCCGCCGCCAGGACAGCGATACCTGAATGCTGCTTGCTTACTGCTTAACGGAAAGGAAAAACGCCATGATGTTCAGCATCCGTTCTTTTGTGCTGTATGCCGTTGGCACCAGTATGTGCGGCGGCCTGCTGGTACTGCTCTGCCTACCGTTGTGCGCGCTGCTGCGCAGGCTGCGGGCACCCAGCAAACTGCTGTGCCTGCTTTGGCTGGCGGTCGGGCTGCGGTTTCTGCTGCCGGGCAGCATCCCGGTATCCATCCGGCAGCCGGGCAGTGCGGCCCCCATTCAACAGGCTGGCGCCGTGGTTCAGGCGCTCACGGTGCCCGCGGCGCTGCCTGCACAGGCTTTGCCGGGTGCGGCAGGCAGTGCCACCCTGCCCGGCAGCACCTTTAACATTTGGGTACTGCTGGCAGCAGTCTGGGCTGCCGGGGTAGTGGTTTTACTGGTGCGTGTGGCGGCTGGCTATTGCCGCCTGCGCCGTATGGTGACCCTTGCCTGCAAAACGCCGGATGGCTGCTACACCTGCGCCGCGGTTGCCACGCCGTTCACACTTGGCGTGCTGCGCCCCCGCATTTATATGCCGCAAAGCCTGCAGGGTCCCCCACGCCGTGCAGTACTGCTGCATGAACGCACCCACATCCGCCGGGGTGATCCCATTACCAAGCCGCTGTACTATCTGGCCGCCTGCCTGCACTGGTGGAACCCGCTGGCGTGGCTGGCGTTCCGCCAATTTGAGGAATACATGGAACTTGCCTGTGACGAAGCCGCCATCGGCACCGCTCCCGCTGCCGAACGCGCTGATTACTGCGAAAGCATTCTGCGCTTTGCCACGGTGCGCCAGATGCCCGGTGCCCTCGCTTTTGGGCAGGGCCAGGTGGCCAAGCGGGTGGCCCACTTGCTGAAATACCGCAAGCCCGCCCCGCTGTTGTTAGCCCTTGGCTGTGTGCTGGTTGCGCTGGGCTGCGGTGCCTGCGCCCTGCGGCCCCAGGCGGAAACCATAACACCGCAGGCCGAACCCGTTTCCGCTGCGGCAGAACCCACGCCGGAACCTGCCACTCCTGCTGATGATACGCTGACCAACAGCACCGCGGGCCCCACCGCACAGCCGGAGCAGCCCCAGGCCACGGCAGAGCCGCTGGTTTTTGGCTGGCCGGTGGCGGATTTCCATTACATTGCCCGCTTTGTATCAGACTATCGCCGGTGTTGGCGGTGTACGGCGGCACAGTGGCGGTTGTCAACCACATCCACCCCAGTTACGGCAATCATGTGGTCATCGACCACGGCACCCTGCCGGACGGCCACAGTTACCGCACGCTGTACGCCCACATGGATACCCTGAGCGTGGCCGTTGGCGACACTGTAACCCAGGGCCAGCAGCTTGGCACGGTGGGTTCCACCGGCGCATCAACCGGCAACCACCTGCACCTGGAGCTGTTTGTGGATGGAACCTTGCCCGATACCCGCACGATGATTCCTTACGATAA
>ENA-ORCM01001679-ORCM01001679.1-human-gut-metagenome-genome-assembly--contig:-NODE-1679-length-17947-cov-8.245104_pt1 | contig 17947 bp, 11 predicted proteins | sample MGYA00242906_ERZ507928 | MGnify/ENA primary metagenome ERZ507928 (study PRJEB26167, sample SAMN06115497) | human gut metagenome | host: Homo sapiens | place: China:Shanxi | collected 2015-05-07...
AATGGGCGCTTCTTCCAGGAGCCATGCAGATACCTTCTTCATGGCTCATTTCTTTGTGCTTATTTTACCTGTTTTTTCGACAAAATCCTTGTACATTGGATTTTGGGGGAGTAGAATACGGAATGTAGGAATGGGTTTTCCATATCTATTTCAAAATTGCACAACGGAATATAGATTCCGTTGTATAAAGAGGGAGTTCCATGAAGCGAAGCGTTTTGCCCTGTTGGAAGTTAAGTATCCTGTATAAGTCGGCTTTTCAGCGGTTAGCTGCGGCGATTGTCTCTGTGTGCTTTTTTGCAGCAGCTGTGTCTGTACCCGCCGTGGCCATCGAGGCGCAGGAGGATAACACCATAGTTCTCCATGAGATGGGACATTTTGAAGAGCAATATGCGTCGGCACAGGAAGAAGCCGCTATAACGAACGCGTTCCAGAAAGAGCAGGTTCTGATGGCCGCATTTCTGCACAGGGATTACTGTCGAAAGAATGTGGAGGAGTACTTTGCTGAAGCGTTCCGCGCCTATCTGCTGGGGAAGGATTTTTCCGGGATGGAGCCGCTGACATGGGCCGCAATGGAAATGCTGTCCCGGACATGGGAGGCGGACACATGAGCGAAAGCCTGTATGATTTCTGCCGGAAGTATGACCGGCAGTATTTACTGGAGGAATGGGACGGTGAGAAAAATCTCCCTCTGACACCGGATGGGGTGACCCACGGCAGTCACACCATGGTCTGGTGGCGGTGCGGAAGCGGCCATTCCTGGCAGGCGCTGGTCTATACCCGCACCGCCGGAAGCGGTTGTCCTTACTGTGCCGGTAAAAAATTGGGACAGAGCAATGACTTTGCATCGCTGTACCCGGATCTTGCTGTTCAGTGGGATACGCGGAAAAATGCCCCGCGAAAGCCGTCTGAATTCCCGGCAGGAAGCCACCACCTTGCGTGGTGGGTTTGTGAGAAGGGACACTCCTGGCGGGCCCAGATCAATTCCCGGGTCTCCGGCGGCTGCGGCTGCCCGGTCTGCGCTGGCAGGCTGGTGCAGCCCGGCGAGAACGATCTGGCCTCTCAGTTCCCACGGCTGGTAAAGGAATGGGATATAGAGAAGAATGGTGCTTTGACGCCGGAAAAGGTCACGGCTAAAACGAGCCGCAAGGTTTGGTGGCGGTGCTCTTTGGGACACAGATGGCAGGCCGCCGTCGCGTCCCGGACGGTCTCCGGTGCCGGTTGCCCGGTCTGTGCCGGGAAGCAGATTCTGCCGGGGTTCAACGATTTGGCTTCTCAATACCCAGAGCTGGCAAAGGAGTGGGATACGGAGAGAAACGGTTCCCTGACCCCGGATTCCATCTCCGCTTACAGCAACCGGAAGGCATGGTGGCGATGCGAAAAGAACCACAGCTATCAGGCGGTCATTGCCACCCGCACAATGCGCGGCAGCGGTTGCCCCTATTGTGCCAACAAGAGAGTTCTGCCGGGCTTCAATGACCTGGCCACTGCGGAACCAACGGTAGCCGCACAGTGGCACCCCACTTTGAATGGCAGCTTTACCCCGCAGATGGTGACCGCAGGCAGCCATCGTAAGGTCTGGTGGCAGTGCGCCAACGGCCACATCTGGAAAGCCATCATTTATTCCAGAGCCGGGGTGCAGAAGTGCGGCTGCCCGGTGTGCGCGGGAAAGGTTCGCCAGCCTCGGAGAGCAGATAACGGAAGGGGTCTTGCTGTATGAGCGTATTTTCCCCCGCAGCCCTGAGCACGGTTTCCAAACAGGGATTAGCGGGACGTCCTGGCTGTGGAGCTGAAGCGGCTGCCACCCAGAGAAGCCGGTCTGCCGAGCAGAACAATGCGCTGGAATATCTGGCAGACAGCCTGCCGGAGCAAACCGGGGAGGCCACAAAGGGGCGGTTTTTGATGTTGTTGACCCGGCCCCGGAGTGCGGGGCAAAAAAATAAAACGGAGATATAGGAGGCATACAGCACGATGAAAAATGAATATTAGCAAGTCTGAAGTGCTTGCCTACTGGTGGGGTTGGTCCCAACAGCGGCACTTGCAGCGGAGGACGAAGCCGACACGCTGAATGTGGCGTCATGGAGAAAGCGGCGGCGTTCTTTACCCGGCAGATCATGCCGCTGGATGAGTTTAACACGTTCAGCACCGGCGGCGCTATTAGCTATCTATTTTTACAAAAAGATTCTTGCGCATTGGATTTTTGGGGAGTAAAATGCGGGGCATAGGATGGATTTTCCATATCTATTTCAAAGTCGCTCCATGGAATACGAATCCCCGTTGTATAAAGTCCAATGGTATGAAGACAAGTAGGTGATGCAAAAAATAGTGCAAAAGTTTAGCTGAAAGAGCTGCGTAGGCAGTAAAAAAAGCAGCACCTGACTTCCGGCTCAGGGGAACGGACCATCTGTGAAGCAGTCTTACGGCTTAACCGGATGAAGAAGAGCTTGACCCTGCTGCCCTACAGCTATGGTATCGCGGGCATCCCAAAGCCTGTTGATCCCTGAAATTATTAACTTTGAAACTGATTATACGAGGAGGAAGCATGATGAAACGTAAGATTCTATCCATCCTGTTAACGTTGGCTATGACATTAACACTCCTGCCGGCCACAGCCATGGCTGAGGATGTGAAAGGCGTCCAATGTGACGGCGGGGATGGCTGCAATCACAAGGTCGCAGCGATATATGACGGCAGCGCTGGCGAGAATCCCGGCGAATATCATTATGATACGCTGCAGGCTGCCATCACAAATGGCACCAATGATTATTACGGTAATTTTAAATTGCTGGATGACGTTCAGGAAGACATTGTCGTGGGTGAGGGGCGAATTGCCGGAAAGTACATCACCCTGGATCTGAACGGACACACCATCACCAATGCCAAAAGCGATACCATTACGGTTCAAAAGCGCGGCAAACTGACGATTACCGGCAGCGGCACGGTTGATAACGTGACCGATGGACGCGCTCCCATTTATAACAATGGCACCTGCACGCTGTCCGGCGGCAATTACACCCGCAGCAAGGAGGCCGCCGACAATACCACCACCAGTTCCGGCGGCAACAGCTATTACAATATTCTCAACCACGGCGAAATGACCATCGGAAGCGGCGTCAGCGTCACCTCCAGCGGTCATTTCTCCAGTCTGGTGGCCAACGGCTACTATGACTATTCCGCAAAGGATAAGGGCGATCGAACCGCTTATATCGATAACGTCGGCCAGGCTGCCCCCAAGCTGACTATTGAGGGCGGCACATTCAGAGGCGGAATCAACACCATCAAGAATGATGATAACGCTACCCTGACTATCAAGGATGGTACGTTCAGCAACGTCACCCAGGCAGTGGTGCAGAACAACAACATTGCTGAAATCAGCGGCGGTACTTTCGATGCAGGCGACGGGTTTTACGCTCTGCAAAACCGAAATTTCAACGGAACTATGAACAAAGGCAACCTGACGGTTACTGGCGGCGAATTTAAAGGCAACGTCTACGCAACCGAAGGCGCAACCACTGACATTCGCGGTGGTAAGTTCTCCGTCGATGTCAAGGCGTATATTCCCTCTGATTATGTGCAGTCTGCGGACGGCACGGTTGCCCCGCTGGGCGAATCCACTGCCGCCGCCAAAATTGGCGACACTTATTATGCCACCCTGGCCGCAGCTATCGATGCCGCTAAGGATGGCGAAACCGTTGTAATGGTGAATGACACCACCGTTTCCGAGGAAATCGACTTCTCTGGTAAGAAGATTACTCTGGATCTTAACGGCAAAACAATTACCGCAAAATTTAACGATTACTATTCCGTTATTGAAGCGCAGGGCACGGCCGCTACCCTGACCATTGAAGACAACAGCACCGGAAAAACCGGTAAGATCATCTCCAATCACTATGGTCTTACTGCCAGCGGCGGCGGAAACCTGGTGGTCAACAGCGGCACCATTGAAACCGGGGATGGCGCTGCCCTGTCCGGCAACAATCAAACCGGCGATATGAACCTGACGGTCAACGGCGGCACCCTGACTACTAATCTCGGCCCCGCCATTTATATGCCCAGCGAAGTAAACCTCACCATCACCGACGGCACCATCAATGGCGGCGTTTCTCTCCGCATGGGTCAGGTAAACATCTCCGGCGGCACCATCAACTCCATGACCGCTGATAAGGCTGCCTATATCGATATGCCTGAGGGCAAAGTCGGCAGCACACCCGCATATGCCTACTCCGGCAACGTGTGGTTCCCCGATGCCCTGTATGTGATCGGCGGCACCTATACCAGCGACAACACGGAGCATGGCAATTCCCTGAATCTGAACATCACCGGCGGCACCTTCAACTGCACCAACGGCAAGGGCAGCGGCATTGCCATCTATGATCTGGGCAAGGTTGAACAGACCATGAACGTCACCATTTCCGGTGAAACCGTCAAGGTGGGCACCAATTCTGACCAGGGCGCCTATGCCGTCATCTCCCATGCGGATATCATGAAGCGCCCTGGTGCTGCTGCAGACAGCAACTACGGTAAGAGCGAATTTTCCGGCAAGGTAAGTTCTTCCCTTTCTGCCGGCTACTATACCTCTGACCCCTCTGATTACTGCGCTACCGGCATGACCGGTGTTGCCAGCGGCGATGCGGCTTATCCCTACACCGTTGGCACCAAGGCTGCCGACGCAAAACCCGCCACCGTGGATTCCGCTTCCGTTCCCGCCAAGGCCACCAGCAACAGCGAAGTTGTCAAGAAGGCTGCCGAAGAAATCAAGGGCGCAGAAATGGTTGACCCCAAGGCTGCCGAAGCTGCTGCCAAGGATCTGGCAAACAAGAACACCATAACCGGTGAAACCAAAGTGGGCGGCGGCAAAACCGTTGTGGAGCAGCTGAAGGAAGCCACCGGCAATACCAGCACCTCCGCCAATGATGTCGCTATCGTCTACCAGACCTATGTGGACGTTGTGGTTTCCGACGCCACGGCGGATTCCAACAACAAAATCACCGAACTGGAAGTCAACCTGACCCCCATGTACCGCGTGGTTGCCACCACCAAGGACGTTGTCAAGGCCAATCAGGACATCGTTGTCAAGGGCGAAGAGAGCGGCAACACCCAGGCAAACGCTGTGGTCATTGAGAAAGGCAAGAAGCTCACCATTCCCGAGGCCGAGTACGAAATCCGTCTGAATGTGCCTAACGACTTCGCCGCAGAAATCAACGGCCAGGTCAGCGTCAAACACACCAAGGATAACGGCCAGGTGGAATATTACACCGGCACTGTAATCCAGGAAAATGGGCAGGCCTACGTCACCTTCACCACCAAGGGCTTCAGCCCCTTCGTGATCTCCGCCGCTGTGGCTTCCATTGACGGCGTGATGTATCCCTCTCTGGCCGAGGCCGTTGCCAACGTCACCGATGGCCAGACCATCAAGCTGGAAGCTGACTGCGATGAAACCGTCACCGTTTCCCGCACCGTGAAGTTCAAGCTGAATACCAACGGCAAGAACTTCACCGGCTCCATCAATCCCGGCAGCCGCACCACCCTTTCCACCTCCAGCGCCGGCACTAATAAAACGGAGTACAGCTTCACCTACAGCACTCCCTCCTCCGGCGGATCTTCCTCCGGTTCCGCCAATTACACCATCACCGTAGACAAGGCCAAAAACGGCGAAGTGACCTCCAGCCACAAGAGCGCTGCTAAGGGGACCACCGTCACCCTGACCGTGTCCCCCGACAAGGGTTACACGCTTGAGACCCTGAGCGTGCTCGACAAGAGCGGCAAGAAAATCAAGCTGACCGAGAAGAACGGCAAGTACACCTTCACCATGCCCACAGGCAACGTGGAGGTCAAGGCTACCTTTATGGACGACAACACGATGCTGAACTTCTTCGTGGACGTCAAAGCGAGCGATTATTTCTATGACGCGGTCCTGTGGGCGGCTGAGAAGGGCATCACCGGCGGCACGGACTCCACGCACTTTACGCCGGGCGGCATCTGCACCCGGGCTCAGGCCGTCACCTTCCTGTGGCGCGCCGCCGGCAGCCCCGCTCCCAAGTCCACGGCCATGCCCTTTACCGACGTGGCCGCAGGCAGCTACTACGAGCAGGCCGTCTTGTGGGCTGTGGAGAACGGCATCACCAATGGCACCAGCGACACCACCTTCAGCCCCAACGCCACTTGCAGCCGCGCTCAGATCGTGACCTTCCTGTGGCGCAGCCAGAAGTCCCCGGCGGCAGGCAGCGTGAACCCCTTCACGGACGTTTCCGCTGACGCTTACTACGCCGACGCGGTGCTGTGGGCCGTCAAGGAGAGCGTCACCAGCGGTACCACCGCCACGACGTTCAGCCCCAACACCAACTGCACCCGCGCTCAGATCGTCACCTTTATTTATCGCGCAATGGCGGAATAAGCGGGGGATGCGGACAAAAAGTTGGACTTTTCCCTAAAATAACTGTTTTTCAGTTGCTGAGCAGTGGTGTAGGCATCCATTCGCATGGATGCCTACACCACAAGCCCCAGGTCCTTATGCCGGACCTGTTTTTTCTTGATTCCCCCCCAGCAAACGTTGCAACCAAAGTATGTATATAGTATAATTGTGGTAAAATCTCAGTATGAGATGGGTTTTACTTCTGCCGCGTCGAAGCAAAATAAAATGTAGTAGAATATCCGGCAAGACTTCAGGGTACGGTCAGTCTTTGCCGCTTTTTATAAAGGTGTTAGAAGATATACTTCCTGAAAACCAGCTTTGTCAAGCACTTTCCCTTATCTGCGAAAGAGTGATATGCTTTTCAGCCCGGAAGCAGGAAGATCCGATACCCAATTAAGATACGTTTGCCTTTGCTTTGACATGGGCGGAAGCAACCCTGTTCTGATTTGGCAACAGAGAGGCATTGCAATGGGGGGTACCCCCCATTGCACCGGTATATACCGGTGCAATCCCTCTTTCGAAACTGCTTTCTCCCAGTTTTGAGAGCAAAATCAGGATGCAAAGGCTGCGGCAGTATTGCGTTAAGCAGTCCGGAATCGGTCAACCTGCCGTAAGATAGACGTGCAAACTGCACAGGCCCCAATCCGTGAATCTGAGCTCTGCTGTATGCGTTGAGAAAGCAATAAATACAAATTAAGCGGCACTGGTTTTCGATAAGAAGCCGCACAAAGGAGGAAGTTATGGGCAAGCAGAAAATAGTAGGAAAGCGATGGATGAGTGCCTTATTGGCGTTGATTCTGACGGTGACGCTGCTCCCTGCGCCGTCCGCAGCGGCGGATGATTCACTGAACGTGGAGAACGCCATCCAAAATCCTGGCTTTGAAACCCCGTCGATCCGCACTACTTCATCACAAATGCCCCAGGAGAACGTACAGGATTGGGAAACCACAGCAAAGGAAGGAATGATCGAGTTCGGCGGAAATTGGAACGGCCATACAGCTCCGCATTATAGTACCTCCAGGGACAAGAACAATGCGGAGGGGTACCAGTTCGCCGAGCTGAACGCCGACGAGGAAAGCACACTCTATCAGAATGTGACGACCGTCGGCGGCAATGTGTATGAGTGGGGGCTGCAGCACCGCGGCCGCATCGGCGTTGACAAAATGGCGCTCATCATCGGGCCGAAACAGGAGACCGCACCCTCCAAGCCGAGAAAAAACGGCCGGGATCAGTATATGCAGCTGACGGACTGGGTGCAGGCAAATCAGGCGGCGCTGGGATTTACGATCCCCGATGACGGCTGTTCGCAGAGACTGACGGTCTACTCCAAACCGTTTGGGGAAAACGGTGCGTTTCTGGGCGGCTCTGGCTCGGAATCTCCGTTCAGTACGAAGATTTCCAATATCTATACCGAGCGCTGGGATGTGTGGATCATCGCCACTAATAACCAACGCTGGGTCGGATATGGCATCAAGGACAACGCCTATCAGGGAGACAAGGGCGTCGGCGGCGGACTGAGCTACGAATGCAGCTATCTGGTGCCGGACGGTCAGACGCAGACGACCTTTGCGTTTTGCTCGTATTCCTCTACGGCTCCGGCCGGCTCACTGGTTCCCAAGACCTTCGGCAACCTGATCGACGATTTGCAGTTCTCGCTGTACCACACTGTGACGATTTCCGTCACGCCCGGCAGCAGCAAGATCACGGCCAGTACGGAGATCAACGGGCAGAAGCAGGAACTGGATTTTTCCCAGAACGGCGGTTCCATCGTGGTGCGCAACAACAACGATCTTACGCTGACGGTGTGGGAGAACAAAAATGCCTTGAAGAATGGACTGGACACGGAGTTCGCGGGCGCGCTGGTGATTGGGCCGGATGGCTCGAAGTTCTATCCCATTGGAGACCCTGCGGATATGTGGACAAAGGTAGAAACAGAGGACCAATACGGACAGAAGCATTACGGATTTACCTTGAACGTCAGTGATCCGGTGTCCATCCGTCTGATCTTTGTGCAGTCACCCGCCGTGACCTACTTTGCCAACGGCGGAACCTATGAAGCAGAGTCCGGAAATGCTTCCGGCGTCGTGAGCTTCAAGAAAACTACGGATGCTGCCGGAGAACATGAGAGGCTCCCTTATACCTCTCATGCTGCAACGGGACCAGACGGCTGGCACTTTGACGGTTGGCTGTCCGTGCGGGATAGCCTTCTGCTGCCGGCAAAACATACGGTGTCCTACAACTATGACTCGGCAAACCCCGCTTTTACCTTCAAAATCGACGGTGAGAATGATGCAACCATCTCTCACGGCGGCGTGACACTGGTGGCGCAGTGGAGCTACCGTCAGTGCGCTCAGGTGCAGCTGCGCGGCGAGGACGGAAAATTTGCGGATAACGATAAAGCCGGAACGGTGACCATTACAAGTGCTGCTGAAACGAACGATGCTGCTGTGGCCAACAGCAGTGGCGAATGCTACGCCAAGACCGGAGCCGCCGTCACCGCCACCGCCACAGCCAACGACGGCTACTACTTCCTCGGCTGGGCGGTGAAGGGGTCTGATGAAGATGAATATGTAAGCACCCACCCCACCTACACCTACCGTGTATCCGGGCAGGAAACTCGGACGGTGTACGCCCGCTTTGCAAAGAAGTATGCAGTCACATATGAATGGGCAAATCCCCAATGGACTCTGGCAGGAGGAATTCAGCCTGCGTGCCCGACTGGCAACTTTGTTTTGCGGGGAGATTCCTATGCGATCAGCACCATGTACAGAAGCGGCCATCCAATTGAAGATACGGTAAACGACGTGCCTGGACACTGGGTGTTCAACGGATGGAAGGATCAAAACGCCCCGGACGGCAACTATCTGACCGGCTCTATTCTGAATGTGAATCGGGATTATGTGCTGGTGGGATACTGGACGTGGGTACCGAACAGCGCGTATCAGCTGAGCTATTCTGGCGGTGACAACACGACCTGCTGGATACCGACAGAAACGAGCGAAGTACCGAATAGCAGCAGCCATTATCAGAATGCCAATGTGACGGTCGCCGGCGCATTGACCACGTCTCGCAACAAAGTGATGCTGAGCGACACACTTCAGCTGGAGGGCACGTGGGAGTTTACAGGCTGGAAGCGCAGCGATACCGGGAAGATTGCTTCAGCGGAGCAAAACATTACAATGCCCGGCCATGATCTGACGCTGACGGCGCAGTGGGAATTCACACCCAAGACCTACACCGTACAGTACGATCTGGCAGGCGTCGAGGGAACGGCGCCAGAGGGGCATACAACATTCGAGTACAGTCGCTACACTAATGGCAAAACCGGCGTTGTGGCGAAAGACGGTATTCCCTTCGGCGCGGACATCACGCTCAAGAACTTTGAGGGAACGCCGCCGGAAAATACCTACTTTGCCGGATGGAGCCTGACAAACACAAGCGGTATGACGGAAGATGAGAAGGAAAAGGTCCCTACACAGGGAGCCGGTGCCGTTGTGGACTCAGATATGCTGGAAGTCACAGATGATGACAAAAAGGTCACGCTCTACGCCGTTTACCGGAGTATCGACAAAATCACCGTGGAGTTCAATGTGAACGACCCCAATATGGGAAGTGTTTCTGTAAAAAGCGGCGTGTTCACTGTGGCTGGTGATTCTGTAACCGGCATGGATCTCACATCGGTGGCTACAGCGAACCCCGGCTACCATTTCACCGAATGGACGGTGGAAATGGTGCCTGACAGTATTAATGCTTCGTTCGGGCCCTTGACCAAAGCATCGCTGACCATTGCAAGTTCGAACTTTGAAGCCGCAGATGCAGAAAATCGATTTGTCTTCAAAGCGCAGTTCGCGCCGAACAGCTTCACGGTAAAGTTTGATAAAGATGCAGGCGATGCGACGGGCACGATGAACGATCAGCCTTTCACCTTCAGCGCCGCCAGCGAGGAGGAGTCGCTTTATCTCAATCCCAATCAGTTCCATCGCCCGGGCTATGCGTTTAAGGGCTGGAGCGAGTATCCTGCCGTAAGACGGACACAGGATAGCCGCACTTATCCGGATCGCTTTAAGTTTGCCGCTGTGCACACCTATCGAGATCAGCCGATTGGGGATGGGGGAGAAGTCACTCTCTATGCGATTTGGGAGGCCCTGCCGAATATTACGATTCGCTATGAGGCGTTCGGCTCCGGCACGGTCACGCTGAACCCAAACGACGCACAGCTAACCAGTGATGTAGAGGAAACCGGCAATCCGGAGACCGGCACATTCGTAGGTGCGACCGCCGCACCCGCAGAGGGCTGGGAGTTTGACGGCTGGTATTTGAACACTACGAAGGTCGGAAACGCTTTGAAGTTTGAGCCGAAGCCGAATACCGACGGCCTGTATCAGGCGGCAACCTATGTTGCCAGCTTTGTGCAGAAAAAATATCAGGTGACTTTTGATGCCAATGCGGCAGACGCCACCGGAGAAATGGAACCGCAGACCTTTATCCATGGAGAGGGCGAGGCACTCACGGCCAATGCCTTTGTCCGCCCCGGCTACAGCTTCTTGGGCTGGGCAACTACGGAAGGCGGCCCAGTCACCTACAACAACCAGCAGGTTGTGAACATCGTAGAGAATACAAAGCTCTACGCCGTGTGGCAGCAGGAAAGCGTCACGCTGTTCTATGATACGGCGGATGCGACGATGGGAACGGTCAGCCCCGAAAGCGAGCCCGTAAAGGCGGTGACGACCGAAACGGCCTCCGGCGCGACTGCTGCCGCCAAAAGCGGTTACCGGTTCATTGGTTGGTACAGCGAGACGGACGATAAGCTCAGTGACAGCGCGTCCTTTGCCCCGCGGAAGCCGGAGGATAGGATTTGGAAGACGGCCCACTATATTGCGCACTTTGAGCGTGTGGGCGATCCTAAACCGATAGACCCGGTTAAGCCTGGCGGCGATGACAGCAAAGATTCCTACTATTTCGCCATTGAAAAGATCGATGCGCAGGACAGCCATGCATTGAACGGCGCTACTTTTGCACTGTACCAGTACAGCAGCAATGGCAAAACAGTCAACCGAACAACAGCGAAGACATCCCGGAACGGCTCTGAAAGCGGCATTGCTCTGTTCAGCGTGGACAGCATTACCGGCAATGGCGGCGACTGGTACTATGTCGAGGTCACCGCTCCCGAAGGCTATGTACTGGATAGCACGGAGCATAAGATCACGAAAAACGATTTCTACACAAGCCAGAGCGCTGCCATCAGAAAAGCCGAAACGGTGCGAAACTACCGCAGTTCTACGCCCAATGTGCTGAATGACACCGACCATTTTGCTTATGTCATCGGCTATAAGGATGGTCTGGTGAAACCTTACGGCCTGATCACCCGTGCGGAAACCACCACCATCTTCTTCCGTCTGCTGAAAGACAGCGTCCGGGATGGCAATCTTCTTACCAGTAACACCTATACCGATGTGCCGGACAACTACTGGGCCAATACCGCCATCTCTACCATGACGGGGCTGGGTTTCGTGCAGGGACGCAGCACCACAACCTTTGACCCCCAGTCCCCCATCACCCGTGCCCAGTTCGCCGCCATCTGCGCCCGGTTCGATACCGGAACCAGCAGCGGCACCCAGACCTTCTCCGACATCAGCGGACACTGGGCGGAGAAGTACATCCAGCGGGCCGCGGAGCTGGGCTGGATCAAGGGTTTTGAGGATGGGACTTTCCGTCCCGATACCTACATCACCCGTGCACAGGCCATGACCATGATCAACCGGGTGCTGAACCGCATCCCGGAGGAGGAAAGTGACCTGCTGACCGGCATGAACGTCTGGCCGGACTGCAACCCCGGCGACTGGTTCTATTTGGCAGTGCAGGAAGCCACCAACTCCCACGACTTCAAGCACAAGGCCGGCAACTATGAGATCTGGACCGGCATGAACAAGAACCCCGACTGGACCCGGTATGAGAACTGACCCGCACGGCAGAGCAGAAGCAGTTCAATGCAATTCCCAATAACGAGCAGGAGCGGTGCGGCTTAAGCCGTACCGCTCCATAACATGGCGAAAGAGCAAGGTGAGAACGTAAATTCTCGCCTTGCTCTTTCATGGTAAGCGGTAAGCACTAAAAAGCTCGTACCTGTACTGCGGGAAACAGATGTGCTCTCTGTAATGATGGTGCATATGAATGATGCTGATACAGCGTATCTGGATATGCCGCATTGCAGCACATGTCTGCGAAAAAGGAAAGCATCTACCTATGCGAGCGCACAGGAAAAAATGCTGTCGGCGGAACACGCAGCAAGGAGGAGGCGTGGAATGAAGATACTGGCAGTCGGCAGAGATCCGACACTTTTGGCGGAGGTGTGTGCCTGTTTAAACCCGCATGCCGGGCGTCTGAGCGCAAGGAGCAAACCATATGAATGGAAAATGCTGCGGCGCTGCCTGCGCTGCATACCATCGCCTATCCGGAAAAATACAAGCCTCATCTGCATGAGGGCGGCGCGTCCCTTTTCGCGGGGAAGACCGACCACCCCAATTTCCGCTACTATGTGTTCAATGATTACTACAATATGGAATGTGACGACACGCTGTATAATTCTTGTTCTTTCTCTGTCCTGTATCCTCCGGTAGAGTAGGTTCTTCTGGATGCGCCATGATGACGCCACCCTATGGACAGATTTTTAGGAGAGAAAAGGTCACAGTCCCCCCTTGGCGGGAGGCTGTGACTTTTTTGCCGCTGTCAGGCGGTACAGATTGCTGGTCAGACTGCCGTTGGCGCGGTGGCGCTGCCGCTTCTCAATGAGCTGCCTGTGTTCCAGATCTGCCAAGGCCCGCTGGACGGTGCGGGGTGAGAGGCCCAGCTCACCGGCGATGGTCTTGATCCCCGGCCAGCAGACGCCGGAATCGTCCGCGCGGTCCCGGAGGTAGATGTAGACCGTCTTTTCCCGGTGGCTCAGATCTTCGGCGTAAATAAAATTGAATTTGCTCATTTGGCATCCTCCGTGTTGTAAGGGCTGTTTTCGCGGCGGTTCTGAATATTGTGGGCCAGCTCGTCGCGGTTCACATAAGCTATCTTTCGAGCCGCCCGTTCCGGCATCCGGTACCCATCGGGATCGAAGGTGATGCCCCAATCCAAAAACAGACGCAGCTTAGTGCGCATAGGATGTGTTCCGGTTTTCATTACCACAAATTCGCCCTTGGGGATGGACTTCAATTCGTCTGGCGTCATGAGCGGTCGCTCCATCATCTGCAAGGACTGGCTGCTCTCCTTGCCCTGGCTGACGGAGCCGGAGAGCACCGTGCGACTGCCAAGGGCGGTGGAGAGGGCCTCGGCGGTTTTGCTCTGGGGCGAAAAGCCGCCGAAAATGGTGTCCTGGCAGTTGTCGCAAATGATCTCCGCACCCTCTTTTCCGTAGTTCTTTTCCAACTGCGCCAGCGATTGGATGATGGGAACCAGCGTCAGCCCGCGGGAGCGGCCAGCGCTGAACAGGGGCAGGATGTCGAAGGGCGGCATGGTGCCCAGCTCATCGCAGAACAGCACCACACGGTTCTTGAGTCTGCCGTCATGCTCGTCCGCCACGGAGAACAGCTCGCGGGAAAGGTTTTGGATCATAAGGCCCGCGATGAAGTTCTTGGCGGGGTCTTCCTCCGGCAGAATCAGGAAGATGGCGCACTTCTCCGAGGCGAACATCTCCGCGTTGATGGGGCTGTCGTAGCAGATGACCTGCTCCAGCTCCGTATCCAGAAAGGCGTTCAGGCGGGAGAGGACGGTGGACATGACCGAGGCCATCGCCTGATCCGCCGCCGTCAGCGCCGCGCCAGCCAGCCACCGTGCCTTATGCTCCGGCGGCAGAATGTCCACCAGCAGTTGAAAGCCGTTCCTGCCCCGTGAGCTCGGCATCGCCAGCAGATCCTGCACCAGCTTGAAGGCCGACACGATATGCCGCTTTTCCGGCTCTCCGTCCTTTGGCGGCACGAATTCCGCCAGCAGCAGCACAACGGCCGTCAGCAATCCCTCGGCACTGTCATAGAAGTAGGCGTTATCACCATATTGGGAGGCGTCACCGTCCGGGCTGATAATGGTCTTGGCAAGGATTTTGGCGTACTTCTCAGCCTTGGCCCGCGCCGCCAAATTGGACGGATCTGCTCTCGCAATATCCATGTAGTGATTCATCAGCGTCAAAAAATTGAAGCCGTCTGAGCGGGTTGGGTTACGCAGGTCGATGACAGATACCCGGTAGCCGTAGTACCGGGAGGCGATGGCACCGTAGTTCCGCGCCAGATCCCCCTTGGTATCCAACGCCAGAAAGCTCATGCCGCAGGCACAGGCGTATTCCAGATTTGGGTACAAGAAAAACGCCGTCTTGCCCACGCCGGAGGCGCCAATCATCAGACAGTGGATGTCGTCGCTGTCCACCAGCGCCCGGATATCCCCCTGCTCCTCGATCATCTTTTTGACTTTTGAAAGCACCTTTGATTTTTTCTTCGGTTTCCGTTTCTGCTTTCCCGCCACAGGACGGCGCAGCTTTTCCAGCAGCTTGCGGGAGATTTTCAGCAGAGATCCTCCCTTGCTTTTACGCTTGTCGCCGCCCACGCTGCCGAGGATAAGCCCCTGCTCCGTGGGCAGCTCCTTCCCCTTGCGCCAGCGGCGGGGGCGGAAGGGTACGGTGTGATAGGTCTTGCTGATCTCCTTGGGCGTCGCCCACCGCGCCGTGCCGTGCTGACCGTCGCCCACCGTCTTGCTCTTGATGTTGTTGAGGGAGTAGCTCTTGGAGAGGAAGGATGCCATGAGCAAAAACACCAGCAGAGCGCCGCAGAGGGCGAGGAAGATCCAGGTATCCCCGTTCATGGTAGGTTCTCCTTTTTCTCAAATTTGGCGCGGAGGTCGTCGTTCCAATCCTTGCGTACCGGACAGAGCCGCTCCACCTCCAAGCCCATGTCCTCCAGCGTATCCGTCATGCGGTCGCAGGCGTCATTGCCCGCGTCATCGTTGTCGAGGCAGAGGTACACCGTGTCCAGCTTGGGGTTCTGCCGCAGCCGTTCCAGCACCGGCTGGATGGATGTCCCACAGCAGGCAACGTAGCTGTGCTCCTGCCAGCCGTATGGGTAGAGGGTGATGTGGGACAGGAGATCGATGGGGGCCTCGAACACATAGAGGGACTTGTCCGTGCCGTCCTTATGAAAACAGTGCTCGCTGGCGCTGCTCTCAATGTTCATGCGGAACACCCGGCCCTCGCTGTTGGTACTGCGGATATGGGCGTGTTTCGCCTCGCCGCTGCCATCCAGCCCCACGAAAACGCAGTTGTGATGCTTGTCCTCGTAGAGCAGCTTTTCGTGTACGAAATAGGAGATGACCTCCCGGTCGATGTGGCGCTGACGCATGAGGTAGGCGTACATACGCCGCATGGTTCCGTAAGGCTCCGGCAGCGCGAAGGGCTTCGGAGCTTCCTTTGCGGGCTTTGCCTGCTCATACGATTTTCCATTCTTTCTGCCCAGCAAAAGCAAAACCGCCTCCTGATAAGGGAGACGGTAGTAACGCTGGACGAAGCTGACGGCATAGCCGCCCTCGCGCTTGGAGTGGTCGAACCACTTGTTGCCCCGGACGGTGATGCTGGGATCGTTGGGAGTACGGAACTCCCGGCCGGAGCGCACGGGGCGTTCCCCCTGGGCACGCAGCAGAGACACGAGGTCTGTGTTTTGCGCCCGCGCCTTTTCCTCCGGCGTGAAATAAATATATTTGCTCATGATGTGTCCTTTCAAAATTCTCCTTTGCGCTATCTGAACGTCTGTTCCTCGTGATCGTCCGGCTTGTGTCCCATCGCCAGACGCTTGCGCTGCAATTCCTGACGGCGCTTGCGGTCGATCTGCAACCCTCGGTGGATCTGATCGAGCTTGCTGTTGTCCTCAAAAATTCTGCTCATGTGATGCAGCATCCGCACGACGGTTTCACCCACCGTGGGGGCACGATAATCTGATCCTGCCGGTGCGGTTTGCCCTGCTTGACCGGATGGCTGTGAGTGCGTCGGAGTCATTTCGCCCACAGGCGGCGCGGTATCTTTGGAGGCGGCAGCGTCAGCGGAGCCGGTATCTTCCGATGTGGCGCTGGCCGCACGGTCAGATTTGGTCTGCGCCAATGCGAGAGATGCCGTGACCTCAGAGTTCTTTGGCACGGCTTCTGCGGCATCCTTTTTGATGATAGGTCCTTCCTGCGAGGAAGGAGTTCTCCGCGCGTCCGCACACCTCTGCCGCTCCGCCATCCATTGCAGCGTTTCCTGAATGACCATGTTGCGGACGCTCCGGAACTCCTTTTGCTGAGAGAGCGGCAACCGCTTGGGCGGCCGCTGATCGTAGTCCAGACACACCTGCTCGTAGAGTGTCTGCCATGTTTCATAGGCGGCGGACACCCGCTCATCCTTCGCCAGCTCCTCCACGATGACGTCCACGATGGCCTTGACCCTTGGCGGCAGGTAGCCGTAGACCTTTCGGCCCTTGACCGTTAGCAGGCGTTCCGCCAGCTCCTCGGTGAGCTGCTCCAGCCGAGGGTTCTCGACTGCTCCGCCGCCCAACCGTGCGATGCATTCCACCATGGCCTTGCGCGTCTGCATCTGGAGCTCCTGACGTGCGATGTCCTTTTGCTGGTAGATGTGCATCCGATCCGCGTGGTAGATTCGTCTGGCGAAGACGGATTTCATTTCCCGGATACCCTCTTTGGTGAGGTAGCCCTCCTTTGGATCCGCGGAGAAGATGATCATGTGGATATGCACCTGATTCGGCTTCTGGTGGAAGGCGGCGTACCAGCGCAGGTTGTCCGGCTGGATCTTGTATGCCGCGGCGATGTCACAGACGGAGGCGTTCACCAGAGCCTGCCAGTTTTCCGCGCTGTCATAGCCCAGCCGCTCCGCGTCCTCACGGCGCAGCGCGATCACCGGCGTCCACACATTTCCGGTGTGCTCCGCCACCTCCCGTACCGCCCGCGCGAGATTTTGTACCTTGCCGTGAGCGTCCCACAGCCCGTGTTCGCCGTCCTTCTGGACGCCGGGGCGGTGGGAGATGTAGTCGATGAAATTTTCCTTTTGATCCAGCGCCTCCATGTAGTTTTCCCGCACCTGCTGGATGAACGCGGAGGCGCTGCCCTGGGTGGGGTGATCCAGATATTCCTCGTACTCAATGAGCTCCCAGCAGGAGGGGAAGGACTTCAGCAGCCGTGCAATGAAGTCCTGCTGCTTTTTCGTGGCGGGGAGCGTACTGCGCTCATCCGCCAGCAGCTCCACGCCGGGACGGGTAGCGACATAGCGTGTGCGCTGGGCCAGCTTCGCGGCGTTCTGTCCGCCCTTGAGGTAGGGGGAGATCAGTACGATCCGGGCCATGTGTCATCCGGCTCTATGCGCCGCTGGCTCCGCACCGCGCTTTCAAAACTCACCTGACCGTTGGTGCGCTTCACCTCGTCCACGGCGTAGGCCCGCAGCTCCCGCGTGTGGATCGGGTCGGCGCGGAAGTGGGCGGCGATGGTGTGGCACAGCATATTCAGTTCCACCGCGCACTTGAAAAGAAT
>ENA-ORCM01001681-ORCM01001681.1-human-gut-metagenome-genome-assembly--contig:-NODE-1681-length-17932-cov-4.691963_pt1 | contig 17932 bp, 16 predicted proteins | sample MGYA00242906_ERZ507928 | MGnify/ENA primary metagenome ERZ507928 (study PRJEB26167, sample SAMN06115497) | human gut metagenome | host: Homo sapiens | place: China:Shanxi | collected 2015-05-07...
AGATAAACTTTGCCTTTTTCCACATGCATGACTAAACCATCCAGATAATCAGGTTTAAATGTCGCATCACGCTTATTTTTAGCAATATATGTCAGGCAATGATTATGGGTGAAAATAACGATATTTTTATCAAGCGCTTTGCTTTGTAAGTCCTTAATTGCACTATAAATCTCATTACCGCACTGAAGAAGTCGTTTATCTACCGTCAATTTTTTACCCGCTGAAAACCAGGTAGCCGACTGAATGGTCCGGACGGTATTACTGGAATAAAGATCGAAATCAGGGATATCAGCACTAAAAGCGTTGCCCAGTTCACGGGCATCCTGGGTACCTTTAACCGTAATACCTGTTTTATCTGACAAGCATTGATTGGTTGAACGATCGCAACGTTCAGCATGGCGAAACAAAACGACAACCGGGTGCTGCTGTGCCAGTCTGGCCAATGTTTTATTGTCGATACGTGGCAAACCATTGCTACTCCAGGCGGCATGAGTACCCAGTCCGGCAATTGCAGCGAGCGCCAGTAAAATGATGAAATATTTTTTTGACTTCAACGAAGAGCGGCAAAAAGCTAACACGTAAACTCCACCTATAGACAAGCGCAACCAGACAATTACCGTGAAATTGAGCGACATTTCTGGCGATAATTAGCAGTTGGTGTAATATTAAAAATCCTACGATGTCGGCAAAATGCCTCAAAATTTTGCCAAATGCAAAGCCTAAATAAGAAAAAATATAAAAATTTCAATATTTACGTCTAATATTAGTTTCTTAAGGTTAAGTTAATATTCTATCCTTAAAATTTCGCTCCAAATGGCAAAATATACACAACACTCTTTATAGCAAATATAAGTGGACAGGTATTCAATGGCGGAAGGAAAAGCAATGTCAGAATTTTTGCCTTTTTCGCGACCAGCAATGGGCGTGGAGGAACTCGCTGCAGTTAAAGAGGTTCTCGAATCCGGTTGGATCACAACCGGTCCGAAGAATCAGGCGCTTGAGCAAGCCTTTTGCCAGTTGACGGGAAATCAGCATGCCATCGCGGTCAGTTCAGCCACCGCCGGAATGCATATCACGCTAATGGCGTTGGAAATTGGCAAGGGCGATGAAGTGATTACGCCTTCCCTGACCTGGGTTTCAACCCTCAATATGATTTCCTTGTTGGGTGCAACGCCGGTAATGGTGGATGTCGACCGCGATACGCTGATGGTCACGCCTGAAGCGATCGAGTCAGCCATAACGCCACGCACTAAAGCCATCATTCCGGTGCATTATGCCGGTGCGCCAGCAGATATTGACGCCATTCGCGCCATTGGCGAACGTTACGGCATCGCAGTTATCGAAGATGCTGCCCATGCCGTCGGTACGTATTACAAAGGGCGACATATTGGCGCAAAAGGTACCGCTATTTTTTCGTTTCACGCCATCAAAAATATTACCTGTGCGGAAGGTGGCCTGATTGTTACTGATAATGAAAATCTTGCCCGCCAGCTACGGATGCTGAAATTTCACGGTCTGGGTGTCGATGCCTATGACAGACAAACCTGGGGCCGTGCACCGCAGGCTGAAGTCTTAACACCGGGCTATAAGTACAATCTGACCGATATTAACGCCGCAATTGCCCTGACACAGTTAGCAAAATTAGAGCACCTCAACACCCGTCGGCGCGAAATTGCCCAGCAATATCAGCAAGCACTGGCAGCTCTCCCCTTTCAGCCATTAAGCCTTCCCGCCTGGCCGCACGTTCACGCCTGGCATCTGTTTATTATTCGTGTCGATGAACAACGTTGTGGTATCAGTCGCGATGCGTTGATGGAAGCGTTAAAAGAAAGAGGCATTGGTACCGGGTTACATTTCCGCGCCGCTCACACACAAAAATATTATCGCGAGCGTTTTCCCACGCTGTCGTTACCGAATACCGAATGGAATAGCGAACGCATCTGTTCTTTGCCGCTGTTCCCGGATATGACTACCGCCGATGCCGACCGTGTCATCACAGCCCTTCAGCAACTCGCAGGACAATAAGCCATGTTTGAAATCCACCCTGTTAAGAAAGTCTCGGTGGTTATTCCCGTTTATAACGAGCAGGAAAGCTTACCGGAATTAATCAGGCGCACCACCACAGCCTGTGAATCGTTGGGGAAAGAGTATGAGATCCTGCTGATTGATGACGGCAGTAGCGATAATTCCGCGCATATGCTGGTCGAAGCCTCACAAGCGGAGGGCAGCCATATTGTGTCTATTTTGCTTAACCGCAATTACGGGCAACATTCAGCGATTATGGCGGGATTCAGTCACGTTACCGGCGACTTAATTATTACCCTTGATGCCGATCTCCAGAATCCGCCAGAAGAAATCCCCCGCCTGGTGGCAAAAGCCGATGAAGGTTACGACGTGGTAGGGACTGTACGCCAGAACCGCCAGGACAGCTGGTTTCGTAAAACCGCTTCGAAGATGATTAACCGGCTTATTCAGCGCACCACTGGCAAAGCGATGGGTGATTACGGTTGTATGCTGCGCGCCTATCGCCGTCATATTGTCGATGCGATGTTGCACTGCCATGAACGCAGCACCTTTATCCCGATTCTGGCGAATATCTTCGCCCGCCGTGCCATTGAAATTCCAGTACATCATGCCGAGCGTGAGTTTGGTGAATCCAAATACAGTTTTATGCGCCTGATTAATTTGATGTACGACCTGGTGACCTGCCTTACCACAACGCCGCTACGTATGCTGAGTCTGCTCGGCAGCATTATTGCGATTGGAGGTTTTAGCATTGCGGTGCTGCTGGTGATTTTACGCCTGACCTTCGGACCACAATGGGCGGCAGAAGGCGTCTTTATGCTATTTGCCGTGCTGTTTACTTTTATTGGCGCTCAGTTTATCGGCATGGGATTACTCGGTGAATATATCGGCAGGATCTACACCGATGTCCGCGCCCGCCCCCGCTATTTTGTTCAGCAAGTTATCCGTCCATCCAGCAAGGAAAATGAATAATGAAAACCGTCGTTTTTGCCTACCACGATATGGGATGCCTCGGTATTGAAGCCCTGCTGGCTGCCGGTTACGAAATTAGCGCCATTTTTACCCATACTGATAATCCCGGTGAAAAAGCCTTTTATGGTTCGGTGGCTCGTCTGGCAGCGGAAAGAGGCATTCCGGTTTATGCGACGGATGACGTTAATCATCCGCTGTGGGTGGAACGCATTGCCCAACTGTCGCCAGATGTGATTTTCTCTTTTTATTATCGCCATCTTATTTGCGACGAAATTTTGCAGCTCGCTCCCGCAGGTGCATTTAATCTGCATGGTTCGCTGTTACCAAAATATCGTGGTCGCGCGCCGCTGAACTGGGTGCTGGTCAACGGTGAAACGGAAACTGGCGTTACATTGCACCGAATGGTGAAACGTGCCGATGCCGGGGCCATTGTGGCGCAACTGCGCATTGCCATTGCGCCAGACGATATCGCTATTACGCTGCATCATAAATTGTGCCATGCCGCGCGCCAGCTACTGGAACAGACATTACCCGCCATTAAACACGGTAATATTCTGGAAATCGCCCAGCGCGAAAACGAAGCCACCTGTTTTGGTCGCAGAACGCCGGATGACAGTTTCCTTGAATGGCATAAACCGGCATCCGTACTGCACAACATGGTGCGTGCCGTTGCCGATCCGTGGCCGGGTGCCTTCAGCTATGTTGGCAATCAGAAATTCACCGTCTGGTCGTCGCGTGTTCATCCTCATGCCAGCAAAGCACAGCCGGGGAGCGTGATTTCTGTTGCGCCACTGCTGATTGCCTGTGGCGATGGCGCGCTGGAAATCGTCACCGGACAGGCGGGCGACGGCATTACTATGCAGGGCTCGCAATTAGCGCAGACGCTGGGCCTGGTGCAAGGTTCACGCTTGAATAGCCAGCCTGCCTGCACCGCCCGACGCCGTACCCGGGTACTCATCCTCGGGGTGAATGGCTTTATTGGCAACCATCTGACAGAACGCCTGCTGCGCGAAGATCATTATGAAGTTTACGGTCTGGATATTGGCAGCGATGCGATAAGCCGTTTTCTGAATCATCCGCATTTTCACTTTGTTGAAGGCGATATCAGTATTCATTCCGAATGGATTGAGTATCATGTCAAAAAATGTGATGTCGTCTTGCCGCTGGTGGCGATAGCCACGCCGATTGAATATACCCGCAACCCGCTGCGCGTATTTGAACTCGATTTTGAAGAGAATCTGCGCATTATCCGCTACTGCGTGAAGTACCGTAAGCGAATCATCTTCCCGTCAACTTCAGAAGTTTATGGGATGTGTAGCGATAAATACTTCGATGAGGACCATTCTAATTTAATCGTCGGCCCGGTGAATAAACCACGCTGGATTTATTCGGTATCAAAACAATTACTTGATCGGGTGATCTGGGCCTATGGCGAAAAAGAGGGTTTACAGTTCACCCTCTTCCGCCCGTTTAACTGGATGGGACCGCGACTGGATAACCTTAATGCGGCACGAATCGGCAGCTCCCGCGCTATTACGCAACTCATTCTCAATCTGGTAGAAGGTTCACCGATTAAGCTGATTGATGGCGGAAAACAAAAACGCTGCTTTACTGATATTCGCGATGGTATCGAGGCGTTATACCGCATTATCGAAAATGCGGGAAATCGCTGCGACGGTGAAATTATCAACATTGGCAATCCTGAGAACGAAGCGAGCATTGAGGAACTGGGCGAGATGCTGCTGGCGAGCTTCGAAAAACATCCGCTGCGCCATCATTTCCCACCGTTTGCGGGCTTTCGCGTTGTCGAAAGTAGCAGCTACTACGGCAAAGGATATCAGGACGTAGAGCATCGTAAACCGAGCATCCGCAATGCCCACCGCTGCCTGGACTGGGAGCCGAAAATTGATATGCAGGAAACCATCGACGAAACGCTGGATTTCTTCCTGCGCACCGTTGATCTTACGGATAAACCATCATGACCAAAGTAGGCTTACGCATTGATGTCGATACCTTTCGTGGCACCCGTGAAGGCGTGCCGCGTCTGCTGGAAATCTTGAGTAAGCATAATATTCAGGCCAGCATTTTTTTCAGCGTCGGCCCGGACAATATGGGCCGCCATCTCTGGCGACTGGTGAAGCCACAGTTTTTGTGGAAGATGCTGCGCTCAAATGCGGCATCGCTTTATGGCTGGGATATTTTACTGGCAGGTACGGCCTGGCCAGGTAAAGAGATTGGTCATGCCAATGCCGATATCATTCGTGAAGCGGCTAAACATCACGAAGTCGGCCTGCACGCCTGGGATCACCATGCCTGGCAAGCCCGTAGCGGTAACTGGGATCGGCAAACAATGATCGACGATATTGCACGCGGTCTTCGCACTCTGGAAGAGATTATCGGTCAACCGGTAACCTGTTCTGCCGCTGCGGGCTGGCGTGCCGACCAGAAGGTGATCGAAGCAAAAGAAGCGTTCCATTTGCGCTACAACAGCGATTGTCGTGGGGCCATGCCGTTCCGTCCATTGCTCGAATCAGGAAACCCTGGCACTGCGCAAATTCCGGTGACCTTACCCACCTGGGATGAAGTGATTGGTCGGGATGTGAAAGCAGAAGATTTTAACGGTTGGTTACTCAACCGCATCCTGCGAGATAAAGGCACGCCGGTTTATACCATTCATGCAGAAGTTGAAGGCTGCGCTTATCAGCATAATTTTGTGGATCTCCTCAAACGCGCAGCTCAGGAAGGCGTGACATTTTGCCCTTTAAGCGAACTGTTATCAGAGACGTTGCCGCTCGGACAAGTTGTTCGCGGAAATATTGCCGGACGTGAAGGCTGGCTGGGTTGCCAACAAATTGCGGGTAGTCGCTGATGAAATCGGTACGTTACCTTATCGGCCTCTTCGCGTTTATTGCCTGCTATTACCTGTTACCGATCAGCACGCGTCTGCTCTGGCAACCCGATGAAACGCGTTATGCGGAAATCAGTCGAGAAATGCTGGCATCCGGCGACTGGATTGTGCCCCATCTGTTAGGGCTACGTTATTTCGAAAAACCCATTGCCGGATACTGGATTAACAGCATTGGGCAATGGCTATTTGGCGCGAATAACTTTGGTGTGCGGGCAGGCGTTATCTTTGCGACCCTGTTAACTGCCGCGCTGGTGACCTGGTTTACTCTGCGCTTATGGCGCGATAAACGTCTGGCTCTACTCGCCACAGTAATTTATCTCTCATTGTTTATTGTCTATGCCATCGGCACTTATGCCGTGCTCGATCCGTTTATTGCATTCTGGCTGGTGGCGGGAATGTGCAGCTTCTGGCTGGCAATGCAGGCACAGACGTGGAAAGGCAAAAGCGCAGGATTTTTACTGCTGGGAATCACCTGCGGCATGGGGGTGATGACCAAAGGTTTTCTCGCCCTTGCCGTGCCGGTATTAAGCGTGCTGCCATGGGTAGCGACGCAAAAACGCTGGAAAGATCTCTTTATTTACGGCTGGCTGGCGGTTATCAGTTGCGTACTGACGGTTCTCCCTTGGGGACTGGCGATAGCGCAGCGGGAGCCTGACTTCTGGCACTATTTTTTCTGGGTTGAGCATATTCAACGCTTTGCACTGGATGATGCCCAACATAGAGCTCCGTTCTGGTACTACGTGCCGGTCATCATTGCCGGTAGCCTGCCGTGGCTGGGATTACTCCCCGGTGCACTGTACACAGGCTGGAAAAACCGCAAGCATTCCGCAACCGTCTATTTGTTGAGCTGGACGATAATGCCGCTGCTGTTTTTCTCCGTCGCTAAAGGTAAATTGCCCACCTATATTCTTTCCTGCTTTGCATCTCTGGCAATGCTGATGGCGCATTACGCTTTGCTGGCAGCAAAAAATAATCCTCTGGCGCTGCGGATTAATGGCTGGATTAACATCGCTTTTGGCGTCACTGGCATTATTGCCACATTTGTGGTCTCCCCGTGGGGACCAATGAACACGCCGGTGTGGCAAACCTTCGAGAGCTATAAAGTCTTTTGTGCCTGGTCGATTTTTTCGCTATGGGCATTTTTCGGCTGGTACACCTTAACAAACGTCGAAAAGACCTGGCCTTTTGCCGCGCTTTGCCCGCTGGGGCTGGCGTTGCTGGTAGGATTTTCAATTCCTGACAGAGTTATGGAAGGAAAACATCCGCAATTTTTTGTCGAGATGACACAAGAATCACTTCAGCCAAGCCGCTATATTCTTACTGATAGCGTCGGTGTTGCCGCAGGTCTGGCATGGAGCCTGCAACGCGATGACATCATCATGTATCGCCAGACAGGTGAGTTGAAATACGGCCTTAATTATCCGGATGCGAAAGGGAGATTTGTCAGCGGTGATGAGTTCGCAAACTGGCTTAATCAACATCGTCAGGAGGGGATTATTACTCTCGTGCTTTCGGTTGACCGCGATGAAGATATCAACAGTCTCGCCATTCCGCCCGCAGATGCCATCGATCGTCAGGAGCGTCTGGTGCTGATTCAGTATCGTCCCAAATGATCTGGCTAACATTAGTCTTTGCCAGCTTGCTTAGCGTTGCCGGGCAGTTGTGTCAGAAACAGGCAACCTGCTTTGTGGCGATAAACAAACGGCGCAAACATATCGTGCTGTGGCTGGGACTGGCGCTGGCTTGTCTTGGTCTTGCCATGGTGCTCTGGCTGCTGGTCTTGCAGAACGTACCGGTAGGCATTGCCTACCCGATGTTAAGTCTGAATTTTGTCTGGGTGACGCTGGCTGCAGTAAAACTGTGGCACGAACCGGTATCGCCGCGTCACTGGTGTGGGGTGGCGTTCATTATTGGCGGCATTGTGATCCTCGGGAGTACGGTGTAATGGGCCTGATGTGGGGATTATTCAGCGTCATTATTGCCTCAGTTGCGCAATTAAGCCTGGGTTTTGCGGCGAGTCATCTGCCGCCGATGACGCACTTATGGGATTTTATCGCGGCTCTGTTAGCTTTTGGCCTGGATGCCCGGATACTGTTACTCGGGCTGCTGGGTTATCTGCTTTCCGTTTTTTGTTGGTATAAAACGCTACATAAACTTGCGCTAAGCAAAGCCTATGCCTTGCTCAGTATGAGTTATGTGCTGGTATGGATTGCTTCAATGGTACTTCCCGGCTGGGAAGGGACTTTTTCGCTGAAAGCACTACTGGGAGTAGCCTGTATTATGAGCGGGTTGATGCTGATTTTCCTGCCCACGACAAAACAACGTTACTGAGTTTTCCCTGCCGCTGTACACTGCCGTTCCCACTCATCGGGGCTATAACTGCTTGCCGAGAGGACTTTCACCGTATGCAGCTTTTCACGATTAATACAATAAAGCGCATTCTGCAAAGGCGAGAGTAAATCCCCCACTTTCACGGCGAAGTCACTCTTCACTTCGGCGATCATTTTTATCGCGCCGCCAGCATCGCAGAGCATAAGTACATGTCTGTTATCTTGTTTATTGCAGCACGATTTTTTGACCAGCCATTCCATTGCATTATCCTGTTTGCTAAGAGTTTTCACATCAATTTACAGATTAACAGATAAACTCTTTATCAACGGCAATGGAATGGCAGAAATGAGAAGTGAAACGGAGGGTTAATTATTGCTGACGTTGCACCCACTCTTTTAGCGCCTGACGTGAAATTTTAATACCGCCGTTTTTCAGCTCCGGCGGTAAAGTCAGCCAGCGCACCGGTTGTTGAAAACGGGCCAGCTTATCTTTCACCCATTCACTAAGATCAACGCTCTCGTGGTCATACTCCATCACCGCCACCGGTCGATGACCAAACTCCTTGTCGGCAACGGGAACGATAAACACCTGCAAAACCGCAGGATGTGCAGCAATAACACGCTCGACTTCTTCCGGCTGAATACCCTCACCGCCACTGAAGAACAGATTGTCTAAACGTCCGACAATGGTCAGCTTGCCATTATGCATCTCACCGCGATCGCGCGTAGCGTACCAGCCTTCGTCATTAACCAGTGAAACCAGTTGCCCGTTACGCCAGTAACCTTCTGCCATACTGGCAGCCCGCAGCCACACTTCATTATTAACGATTTTCACTTCCCGACCCGGCAGCGGCGAACCAACGTCTGCCAGGCCGTCGGCTTCTTTCGCACACACCGTGGAGGCAAACTCGGTCAGACCATAGCCGCAAAAGCAACGAATCCCCTGCTCGCGCGCCTGTTCCGTCAACTCGACCGGGATAGCCGCGCCGCCAAGTAACACCGCTTTCAGGGAAACGGAACTGCGGTTAACCAGCAAACGCCAGAGTTGTGTTGGCACCAGTGAAGCGTGAGTACAGCCTGCCAGCATTTGCTCCAATGGCTGTTTATCACGCACCGTCATCCGCGCACCAGCGTATAACCAGCGCCACATAATTCCCTGACCGGAGACGTGAAACAGCGGTAAAGAGAGCAACCAGTCATCGTGATCGCCAAACGGAATCAACGATAACACCCCTTCGGCACTGGCAAGATGGGCCTGATAAGTATGGACAGCGGCTTTCGGCAACCCGGTAGAACCCGAGGTCAACGTCATTGAGCACAGACGCGTCGGCTGCCACGTAGCGGCATGTGCGCCTTCAACCAGCTGAATGTGCAGCGACGTTAACGCCGGAAACGTGTTTTCCCCATCCGGCACCAGCGCAAATTGCAGCGTCAGATTGGGCAGCAATTCTTCAAGCAACGGTTGCGGCAGCTGAGGGTTCACGGGCAACACCCGCGCCCCGCATTGCAGTAACGCCAGCCAGGCGAGCAGCGTTTGCGGCGTATTCCACGCCCGCAACATCACGCCGCTGCCCTCAACAACGCCCTGCGCCGCAAAGCCCGTAGCTGACTCATCGACGCGAGCACAAAGCTCGCGCCAGTTAAGTTGCTCGTCATTAAGACGTAAGGCGATGGCTTCTCCCCGCACTTGCCGCCAGTGACGCCACGGCCAGTCAGAGAAGATCATAACAACCGCTCCAGTGCATCAACTTCCACGACAGGCAGCGTGCTACCCGGCCAGCGACGTACCTGCTGCGCCTGCATCAGATCCAGCGTGTCCAGCCCTGGAATGGTGTCCGGCGTTAACCAGGCGGCAATCCGCGCCAGTTGCGTTAAGCCTAAGCTCGATTCAATGGAAGAACTGATCACCGCCGTCAGCCCCAGCGCGTGCGCCGCCTGTACCTGCTCGCGTACTTTCTCCAGACTGCCCGTGAGCGTGGGTTTGATAACTACCGCGCGCACGCCCTCTTCAGCCACAAAGGCAAAATCCGGCTCGCGCAAGCTTTCATCCCAGGCAATGGCAATGCCGGTTTCACGGACAAACGCTCGCGAATCATCGCGGGTTTTGCACGGCTCTTCGAGAAACGCGATGCGGTGGCGATAATCCGGGTTAACATATTTGGCAAACTGCTGGCCTTTCAGCGGTGTCCAGGCGCGATTTGCGTCAAGACGCAAATGCAGATCCGGAATTGCCTCCAGCAACAGATTAACCACCATGCCGTCGCGCACGGCTTCGTACAATCCCACTTTGACCTTCGCCACTTTCTCGCCTGGCATATCAGCAAGTTTGAGGATCAGATCGTCAGGATCGCCATTACACAGTGGTGCCGCACGGTAATTGGCCGCCTGCGGGAGCGTATCTGCCAGCTCCGCCAATGCACAGCTTACGCCAAAGGCAACGGAAGGCATCTGCGGTAGCTCGCAATCGCCTGCCAGCCAGTTATTTACCCAGGCAAGCAGCACGCTTTGCGCCTCTTCCCAGGTTTCCTGGCTGAAGCCCGGCAGTGGGGAGATCTCCCCCCACCCTTCGCGCTCGCCCTCACGCAGGCAAACGTACAGCCCGTCGCGGGTTTTTAACCGCCTGTCGCGCAGAACCACCCCCGCGTCCATGGGGATCTGCCAGCGGTATACCTGCGCGCTACGCATTACGGATTCCGTTTAAATTTGCTGAAATCAGGCTGACGTTTCTGGTTGAAGGCGTTGCGACCTTCCTGACCTTCTTCCGTCATGTAGAACAGCATGGTGGCGTTGCCCGCCAGCTCCTGCAGACCCGCCTGACCGTCACAGTCGGCGTTCAGCGCAGCTTTCAGGCAGCGCAGCGCCATCGGGCTGTTTTGCAGCATTTCGCGGCACCAACGGACGGTTTCTTTTTCCAGATCCGCCAGCGGTACCACGGTGTTGACAAGGCCCATATCCAGCGCCTGTTTTGCGTCGTACTGACGGCACAGGAACCAGATTTCTCGCGCTTTTTTCTGCCCGACGATACGAGCCATGTAGGAAGCGCCCCAGCCGCCGTCGAAGGAACCGACTTTCGGGCCAGTCTGACCGAAGATGGCATTATCTGCTGCGATAGTCAGGTCGCACATCATGTGCAGAACGTGACCACCGCCGATGGAGTAGCCAGCCACCATCGCGACAACCGGTTTCGGACAGGTACGGATCTGACGCTGGAAGTCCAGCACGTTCAAGTGATGTACGCCGGAATCATCTTTATAGCCGCCGTAATCACCACGCACTTTCTGGTCACCACCGGAGCAGAACGCTTTATCGCCTGCGCCAGTCAGAATGATCACGCCGATATTGTCGTCATAACGCGCATCTGCCAGTGCCTGGATCATCTCTTTTACCGTCAGAGGACGGAAGGCATTGCGCACCTGCGGACGATTAATGGTGATTTTTGCGATACCGTCGGTGGATTTTTCATAACGAATGTCCTCGAAACCTTCGGAGCAGTCGTGCCATTCAACCGGTGCGTAAAGCATTGCTTCATCAGGATAAATCATATTGTGTCCTTTAGTCAGAAACGCAAGATCTGCGCCAGACTTGCGATTACGCCAGCGGGATTTTCCCGATGCGCGTTATGTCCGGCGCGAGGAATGACATGGCAGTCGGCAGCCAGTTCCGCCGCCAGGGCGCGGAATTTGCTGTCACGTTCACCACATAAATAATAAAACGCAAATGTGCGGGCACTAAGGTTAGCACGTAAATCAGGCTGGACGGCGAGAGAAGTCGCCTCCAGCATGGCGGCAAGGGTTGCGCCATTATTGTTGCTGCGCAGCGCCACCAGCTCCCGGCGTTGATCGTCATTGAGCGAGGCAAAAACAGGCTGTTGATACCAGTCGGCAAATACCGCCGTTAACGGTTCTGTGCAAAAACGCTGCGCCCATTGGCGATCGGAACGCTGACGTTCCGCACGTTGTTCAGCATTTTGCAGCCCCGGATGCCCGCCTTCGACAATAACCCCACAAAGCCCCGCCAGCCCCTGGCAAGCCGCCATCATCGCCACCCGTCCGCCAAGCGAGTACCCCACCAGCCAGAAGTCAAGGATGTTGTAACTAACCAAGGTTTTACGCAGTAAGTCGGTGACATCATCAAATCCATCGACGCTAATCGCCGCCGAACCACCATGACCTGGGAGATCAACATACAACCGTGAGTAGTCGGCAAACGCCTCGCCCACTTCTTGCCATTCGTGGCAATCGCCGGAAAAACCGTGCAAAAACACCAGCCAGGGTAAACCTGGTTTTCCGTGTTTTGCCTGCGCGTGCAGGATCATAAATGGCTTACCTGCGCCAGAAGTTGCTGGAGCGTTTGCGCACCATCGGTGTCGTTAACCACCATTTCAATCACCGTGGTGGTTGGCGTGCGCCAGGCGTCGGCAAATGCCGTTTCAAGTTCCTGCCAGTTTTGCGGACGATGATATTTCAGCTCGAACATCGCGGCGGCGTGCTCAAAATGGACGTTTTGCGGCATCAGATAGAAACGCTCACGCTCGCTTTGCGGCGTTGGCAACAGCGAGAAAATTTGCCCGCCGTTGTTGTTCACCACAATTAATACCAGCGGCGCAGAAACCTGACGCAATAACGCCAGCGCGTTGAGATCGTAAAGTGCGGAGAGATCGCCCACAATCGCCAGCGTCGGTTTGCCGCTTGCCCGCTGAACGCCTGCGGCGGTCGAAAGCAGTCCGTCGATACCGCTGGCCCCTCGGTTGCTGTACACCGGGTAACCTGCCGGAAGTTGCGAAAGCGCATCAATCAGACGTACCACCAGGCTGTTACCAACAAACAATTGCCCCTGTTCAGGCAGATAGTCGCAGATGCGATGCGCCAGTTGCGCTTCGCCAAACGCATCACGGCGGGCAATAACCGCCTGCATTGCCTGTTCCGCCAGGCGCGGGATTTCAACGCACCAGGGCTGGCGTTTTTCTGCCGGATGCAGCTCCAGCCAGTCGGCAATATTGGCAATTAAGCGACGTCCGCGATGGTGTGCCGGATCAAGTCGCCCTTCAATGTCATCAACAATCCAGTACTCTTCTGGTTCACAGCTTGCCTGCCATTGCAGGAGCCGTTTCCCCGTCAGGCTGCTTCCCAGTTGCACCACAATTTGCGCCTGCTGCAGCTCGCTGGTCGCTTTGGCATTGCCTAACCAAAGATCGGCACACGGCAGCGGCTGCCCGGTTTGTGACAGCACATCGCCAATCAGCGGCCAGCCAAGAGTTTGCGCCCACAGGGCAACTTTTTTGCCCTCTTCCGCACTCATGCGCCCGGCAACCACCACGCCGCGCTTTTGTCGCCAGAAGAACCAGTCGCGCTGTTTTTCACTTTCCAGACGAGGCGCTTCACGCAGCCACGGTTTGTCGTCCTGCCACCAGTCACCCAGACGCTGTTGCCAGCTAAGCCCGGTATCGTCCATTTCGCCATACAGCGGTTCAGCAAACGGGCAGTTGATATGGACTCCCCCCGCATGAAGCGTACCGAGAGCGTGGTCGATGGTAGAAACCAGCCAACGTGCGGGGATATCCTGGGTCGGGCGCGGCAATGAAATACTGTGCGTGGGGTGAGAGGCGAACATTCCCGGCTGGCGAATTGCCTGATTCGCGCCGCAGTCAATTAGCTCCGGCGGGCGATCGGCGGTTAACAGGATCAGTTTTTCTCCGGTTAACCCAGCTTCAATCAGTGCCGGATAGAGATTTGCTACCGCCGTGCCGGAGGTCACAATCACCGCCACCGGCTGCTTGCTGACTTTCGCCAGCCCCAGCGCCAGATGCCCCAGTCCACGCTCATCGAAATGGGTGTGGTGAATGAATGCGGAATTCTCCGCCGCCGCTAACGTTAACGGTGTAGAACGCGAGCCAGGGGCGATACAGATGTGTCTGACGCCGTGACGCGTTAATGCTTCCAGAATGACCGCCGCCCAGCGTCGGTTAAATGCGCTTACTGACATGAGTTTGTCCGGTATCAATATTGCGGCTAAGTATAAGGAGCTACAAAAATAGATTATTGATATGAATCGGTAATGATGCGACTCATTACTCTTCCATTTGTAATAAAGTACGCAGCCCTGCCGCTTTGTTGTCGATTTCCTGCCACTCTTGCTCGGGGTCGGAACCACGGACAATGCCCGCGCCAGCATATAATCGCACGACATTGCCGCTAATTTTTGCTGAGCGCAGGGAAACGCAGAATTCGCTTTGTTGTAACGAAAGATAGCCCGCGGAACCGGCATACCATTCACGGGTGAACGGTTCGTGACGGGCGATAAACTGTCGCGCCAGATCGCGCGGTAAGCCAGCAACTGCTGCCGTTGGCTGCAACTGATGTAAACAGATCACATCATCCGCTTTGTTGAGTGAAGTCCAGATACAGCGGCGAAGATGCTGCACTTTACGCAGACGCAGTACCTGCGGCGGTAAAACATCCAGCGTCTGGGTATCGGCCTGTAATCGTTGGCAGATATCTTCCACCACCAGCATGTTCTCGCGCTGGTTTTTATCATCCGCCATCAGCCACTCACCTAACTGCTGCGCCTGCTTATCATCAGGATGATTTGCTACCGTTCCCGCCAGCGCTTCAGTACGCAGCGCGTTGTCACGCCGCCGCCATAACCGTTCCGGTGAAGAGCCAAGAAAAGCAGTTTCGCCATCAAAGGCCATGTAAAAATGGTAGCAATTCAGATTCAGTCGACGACTGGCAGCCATCATCGCCGCCGCGTTGACCGGACTTGCGAAATGCAGGTCAGTTGCCCGAGCGAGCACCACTTTGTCGAGCTCACCTTCGGCGATGGTTTTCGTTGCCAGTTCGATTAATTGCGTCCAGCCCGTTTTGTCCGGCCAGTGTTGTTCTCGCGTGGTGGTTAAATGTAACCCAGGCAAGGGCTTGATACTCACCAGTGTGGCGATAAATTCTTTTGCCTGAATCGCATCGTGCTGAAGGGAGCTTTCGCTGAATAGCGTCAGCCGCAGCGTGGCTTTACCGCCACAGCGTCGCCATTCCAGGCGGGGTAAAAGTAAATTGCCCTGCGACGGGTCAAAAGCATTCAGCCCCCAAATGCGTAAGTCGGCGTGTTCCGGGTGCTGGCGAAGAAAACGTTGTGCCTGGTCCAACGACGTAAAACGGGTAATCGCGCCCAGGACGGCAGCTTCTTCATCACCATTACGTTGTTGCCAGTAGAATTGCGGATACGTTTGCTGACTGGCCAGCCAGCTCAAGGCATCAAAAGCGTCTTTGAGAGGGAAAGGAATATCGATAACCCGAATGCCGGGTGTCGCCGGAATCTCTTGCGACAAATGGCGCAGTAGATTTTCCAGCGCCGTAGTAAGTGATTGCACGCGGACCTCTCCCTGTTAAAAGCCTCACATTATACGGGGTACTACAAAAAAAATGCAGTACCCCGGTGTAGGGAGGTTTTAACGGCGTGCCAGCAACAGTCCTAGTACCAGCCCAACGGCCGCGCCCACACCAATTCCTTGCCAGGGTTTTTCGTGGACGTAGTCATCAGCACGATAAACTGCCTGCTTCGCCCGATAGTAATAACTGTCTGAAGCCTGGCTAACCCGTTTTTTCACATCATCCAGCGCTTTTTCTGCACGCGCTTTCAGCTCAACATATTTCTGATCGGCGGGATCGCCAGAGGAGCGGAGCACCTCTTCCAGTGTTTCACTAAGCAGCGTCAGGTCGTCATCGATACGTGTATCACCAAACTGATTAGACATTCTCGTTCTCCATTTGCGTAAAACCTGTCACTAACTATAGACAAGGGTTGTTGATTACGCCTGAATTACCTCGCGTGCCATCCCAATGTGTGGGATACCATCTTCTTCATAGACCTCCGTCACAGGGATAAAACCGAAACTCTGGTAGAAGTTTTGCAGATGCGCCTGCGCCCCGAGGTAAACAGGCTTATCAGGCCAGTGATGCGTACATGTTTCGAGTGTTTTACTCATCAGCTGCTGCCCCACTTTTTCGCCACGCAACGCTTCACTGACAATCACCCGACCTATAACGACCGGCTCAAGATCATCATCACTTTTCAGAATCCTCGCATACGCCACCAGTTAATCATTTTTCCAACCGAGAATATGGCGATTATCCCCCGTCAAATCATCACCATCGATATCCTGATAAGGGCAATTCTGCTCGACAACAAACACCGCGCAACGCAGTTGTAATAAGGCATAAAGCTGGGAAACCGATAATTCAGAGTGATGCAGATCTTGCCATTCAATCATAATGCTCTCCTTTTAGATGTATGCCTTATACTAGCCGGAATATTTTTTGAAACGTGATGAACTCATGGAATTAATTTTTTTAGGTACTTCAGCCGGTGTGCCAACCCGCACGCGCAATGTCACGGCAATATTGCTTAACCTGCAACATCCGACCCAGAGCGGACTTTGGTTGTTTGACTGCGGTGAAGGCACCCAGCATCAGCTACTGCATACCGCCTTTAACCCTGGAAAACTGGACAAGATTTTTATCAGTCACCTTCATGGCGATCATCTTTTTGGTTTACCCGGCTTGCTGTGCAGTCGTTCTATGTCAGGCATTATCCAACCCTTAACGATTTATGGTCCGCAAGGTATCCGTGAATTTGTGGAAACCGCGCTGCGGATTAGCGGCTCATGGACCGATTATCCGCTGGAAATTGTCGAAATTGGCGCTGGCGAAATTCTCGATGATGGCCTGCGCAAAGTAACCGCTTATCCGCTGGAACACCCACTGGAATGTTATGGCTATCGTATTGAAGAACATGATAAACCGGGTGCATTAAATGCCCAGGCATTAAAAGCTGCTGGCGTGCCGCCTGGCCCACTGTTTCAGGAATTAAAAGCGGGCAAAACAATCACGCTGGAAGATGGAAGGCAGATTAACGGCGCAGATTACTTAGCTGCTCCAGTGCCAGGTAAAGCGCTCGCTATTTTCGGCGATACCGGCCCCTGCGATGCCGCACTTGACCTGGCTAAAGGTGTCGATGTCATGGTGCACGAAGCGACGCTGGATATAACCATGGAAGCCAAAGCCAATAGTCGCGGCCATAGCTCTACACGCCAGGCTGCGACACTAGCCCGTGAGGCTGGAGTCGGTAAGCTAATCATTACCCACGTCAGCTCGCGCTATGATGACAAAGGTTGTCAGCACCTGTTACGTGAATGCAGGTCAATTTTCCCGGCGACTGAACTGGCGAATGATTTCACCGTGTTTAACGTTTAACTCTGCTTATTATTAAAAACAGGGCGAAACTTGCCCTGTTATCGCAACCCGCGCTACATATATCCACCCACACGGGCATATTGAGCGATTTTTGATATTTATTCATCTCCTCACGCACTATATTCAGAGCAATAAGTTGCCTCTATTTATCTTGATTCAGCACAACCTTTGCAACTAAAAGGAGCCCATGATGGTTACAGTTGTCAGCAATTATTGTCAATTATCTCAAACGCAACTCAGTCAGACATTTGCAGAAAAATTTACTGTGACCGAGGAATTACTGCAGTCTTTAAAAAAAACAGCGTTATCCGGAGATGAAGAAAGCATTGAGTTACTGCATAATATTGCGTTAGGCTATGATGAATTTGGAAAAAAAGCTGAAGATATTCTTTACCATATTGTTAGAAACCCAACAAATGAGACCCTATCGATTATCCGACTTATCAAAA
>ENA-ORCM01001682-ORCM01001682.1-human-gut-metagenome-genome-assembly--contig:-NODE-1682-length-17929-cov-4.988349_pt1 | contig 17929 bp, 15 predicted proteins | sample MGYA00242906_ERZ507928 | MGnify/ENA primary metagenome ERZ507928 (study PRJEB26167, sample SAMN06115497) | human gut metagenome | host: Homo sapiens | place: China:Shanxi | collected 2015-05-07...
ATCACGGTACATTTTACAGATTCGACACATTCTCTCATGGTACCCGTGGTATCATGAGAGAATGGTTTATCAGGCACCTTTACAACCCCACTTGTATATGTGCCGCGTTACAAAAGGAGGTCATCTTTATGAGCTTAGTACCCTATGTTGTAGAGCAGACGAACCGCGGTGAGCGGTCCTATGACATTTTTTCCCGTTTGCTGAATGACCGCATCATCTTCTTGGGTGAGGAGGTCAATGCGACCACGGCAAGTCTGGTGGTGGCGCAGTTATTGTATCTGGAGGCGCAGGACCCGGATAAGGATATCCAGCTTTATATCAACAGCCCCGGCGGCTCCGTTACGGATGGCATGGCGATTTACGATACCATGCAGTATGTCAAGTGCGATGTGTCCACCATCTGCGTAGGCATGGCCGCGTCCATGGGCGCGTTTCTGCTGTCCTCCGGCGCCAAGGGCAAGCGCATTGCGCTGCCGAACGCCGAGATCATGATTCATCAGCCCTCTGCCGGTACACAGGGCAAGGTGACGGACATGGAAATCGATGTGGAGCATTTCCTCCGCATTAAGAAAAACCTGAATGAGATTCTGGCGTCAAACACCGGAAAGACCGCCGAGGAGGTCAAGGCTGCTTCCGAGCGGGACCACTGGATGACCGCGGAGGAAGCCAGGAGCTTCGGTCTGGTGGATAAGATCATCACTGCTAAGAGATAAAAGAGGTAATACCATGAGCGATGAAGGCAAGAAGGCCCTGCGCTGTTCCTTTTGCGGTAAGCGGGAGCAGCAGGTCCACCGTATGATTCAGGGCCCCGGTGTCCGCATCTGCGATGAGTGCGTGCAGCTTTGCATGAGCATTCTGGATGAGGGCTTTGATGGCCCGGAGACCGAACCACTGGAGGATATTCCCGACCAGCTGCCGACACCGAGGGAAATTCGGACGGTGCTGGATGAATATGTCATCGGGCAGGAGGCCGCGAAGGTGGCGCTGTCCGTGGCGGTATACAACCACTATAAGCGCATTTATTTCGGCGGCGGGGACGATGTGGAGCTGCAAAAGAGCAACATCCTGATGCTGGGCCCCACCGGCTCCGGCAAGACGCTGTTTGCACAAACGCTGGCCCGAATTTTGAAGGTTCCCTTCGCTATTGCCGACGCTACCACGCTGACAGAGGCGGGCTATGTAGGCGACGATGTGGAAAATATCCTGCTGCGACTGCTGCAGGCGGCGGATTTTGATGTGGAGCGCGCGGAGCACGGCATCATTTATGTCGATGAGATCGACAAAATTGCCCGTAAGAGTGAGAACACCTCTATCACCCGGGATGTTTCCGGTGAGGGCGTACAGCAGGCGCTTTTGAAAATCGTGGAGGGTACGGTAGCCAACGTGCCGCCGCAGGGCGGACGCAAGCACCCCCATCAGGAGTTCATTCAGATGAACACCAAAAACATTCTGTTCATCTGCGGCGGTGCCTTTGACGGTCTTGAAAAGATCATTGAGCAGCGGTTGGACCAGAAAACCATGGGCTTTGGCGCGGATATCCAGAGCAAGAAGGAGAAGAACGTCAGCCAGCTTTTGGCGCAGGTCCAGCCCCATGACATTCTCAAGTTCGGTATCATTCCCGAGTTGGTGGGCCGCTTGCCGGTGATCGCGCCGCTGAACGCGCTGCAGCGGGAAGATTTGGTCCGCATTCTGACGGAGCCGAAGAACGCGCTGGTCAAACAGTATAAAAAGCTGATGGAATACGATGACGTTGATCTGGAGTTTACGGATGACGCGCTGAACGCCATTGCAGACAAGGCCATTGAGCGGAACATCGGCGCCCGGGGACTGCGGGCCGTGATGGAGGGTCTGCTGACGAAGATCATGTACGAAATTCCCTCTGACAAAACGGTGGTCAAGGCAGTTGTGACAAAGGACTGTGTGGAGGGGAAGGCGGAGCCGGAGCTGACGCACGATTCCAATAAGATCAATTATTCCGTGAAGCTGAATACCGGAAAGTCCGAGGCGCGGAACGAGGCGGATACGCCGATGTCGGCATCTTAACCTGTGTGATACGCACAGCCAACAGGGGGAGGGCGTTGACACGCGGCTTCCCCTGCTTTATTCTCCTGAAAGGAGCGAACTATGGAACCCAATACTTTGAATATTCCCGTACTGGCCCTTCGGGGCCTGACGGTATTTCCACATACAAATCTCACCTTTGACGTAGAGCGCCGCATTTCCATTAAGGCGCTGGAGGTCGCCATGGAGACCGGACAGGAGATCTTTCTGGTGACACAGCGGGAGATCGGCGTGGAAAAGCCAACGGAAAAGGACCTCTACACCATGGGAACGGTCTCCCGTGTGACGCAGATATTGCGGCTGGGAAAAAGCTCTCTGCGGGTCATGGTGGAGGGTGGACGCCGTGCCTGCCTGCGCCGCCTGTGGCAGACGGAGCCGTATCTTCAGGGCCATGTAGAGCTGGTGGAGGAGAACGCCGGTGTAAGCAATACCCCCAGAACGGAGGCGCTGCTCCGGCAGACCTGCGGACTGTTTCAGGATTACGCCCAGCTTGCCGGTAATGTGGCGGAGGAGGTTACGGCAACGGTGCTGGACAGCCAGGACCCGGGCTTTTTAGCGGACTTTATCGCCCAGAACACGGCGCTGCGCTATGATGATAAGCAGGCTATTTTGGAGGAGCTGTCTCCGCTGGTGCGGCTACGGAAGCTCAACGGTTTCTTGGCCCGGGAGCGGGATGTGCTGAGCTATGAGCGGCAGATGGAGGGCAAGGTCCGGGACGAGCTTGCTCAGCAGCAGAAGGAGCAAATTCTGCGGACGCAGATTCGGGTCCTTCAGGGTGAGCTTGGCGAGGACGAGGACAGCGAGATCGACGAGTACCGTCAAAAGCTGGAGAGCCTGAAGCTGGAGGACGAGACGCGGCAGCATCTTGAAAAGGAGATCAACAAGCTGGCAAAGCAGCCATACGTCAGTGCGGAGGCGTCTGTGATTCGCAATTATCTGGATGTATGTCTTGAGCTGCCGTGGGGTACATATACTAAGGAGCGCGTCAATGTGGACGCCGTTCGCAGGGCGCTGGACCGTGACCACTTCGGCATGGAGAAGGTGAAGGAGCGGATTTTAGAGAGCATTGCCGTTCGCCAGATGAACCCGGAGGGGAAGGGGCAGATCATCTGCCTTGTGGGCCCTCCGGGCGTGGGCAAGACCTCGATTGCTCTGTCTGTTGCCAAGGCATTGAACCGCAAGCTGGACAGAATCTCTCTTGGCGGCGTGCGGGATGAAGCGGATATCCGCGGCCACCGCAAGACCTATATCGGCGCCATGCCGGGACGTATCGTAGAGGGCATCAGCCGCAGCGGTACCATGAACCCGCTGCTGGTGCTGGATGAGATCGACAAGCTCAGCGGAGATTACCGGGGCGACCCGGCCTCGGCATTGTTGGAGGTGCTGGACAGCGAGCAGAACCACGCCTTCCGGGATCATTTTCTGGAGGTGCCGCTGGACCTCTCGCAAGTGATGTTCATTACCACGGCTAACTCACTGGATACGATTCCACGGCCTCTGCTGGATCGGATGGAGGTCATTCAGCTTTCCAGCTACACCGATGAGGAGAAAATTCAAATCGCGAAGAATCATCTGCTGCCAAAGCAGATGAAGGAGCACGGACTGAAAAAGGGCGTACTGCGAATCGATGATGAAGCAGTTCGGGCGGTGATTCGGGACTATACTCGGGAGTCCGGTGTCCGTCAGTTGGAGCGGCGTCTGGCTGCACTGTGCCGAAAAGCGGATATGCAGCTTTTAACAAAAGCTGTAAAGCGAGTGACTGTTACAGAAAAAGACCTGCCGAAGCTGCTGAATATGCAGCCCTATCCGCCGACGGTCCATGTGGACCGGGAGGAAATCGGCGTGGTGAACGGCCTTGCATGGACAGAGGCCGGCGGCGAAATTCTGGAAGTAGAGGTCAATGTAATGGAGGGCTCCGGCAAGCTGGAGCTGACCGGAAACCTGGGCGATGTGATGAAGGAATCCGCTCAAGCGGCCTATAGCTGCCTGCGAAGCCGGGCAAAGGCATTGGGTATCGACCCGGATTTCTATAAGAACAGAGATATCCATGTCCATTTCCCGGAGGGGGCAGTTCCCAAGGACGGCCCCTCTGCCGGTATTGCCATGGCGACCGCCATGCTTTCGGTATTGACAGACCGTAAAATTAAGGCCGGAATTGCTATGACAGGCGAAATTACTTTACGAGGCCGCGTGCTCCCCATCGGCGGCCTGAAGGAAAAAACTATGGCGGCGAAGCGGTACGGCATCCGAACCGTACTGATTCCCCAGGACAATGTCCGCGATTTAGAGGAAATCGACCAGACGGTGCGCGCCGCCCTGCGGTTTGTGCCGGTAGAAACCGTGGATCAGGTATTTGACGAGGTATTCTGCCGAGAAGCGGAGAAGAAGGCAGAGGCGATACCGGCCTTCCTTCCGGTGGAAAGCGGCACAGAAGCGTCCCTGCGGCAGTAAGGAGAGGCGATGGCACTGAATTTCAATAAAGCGGAGTTTGTGCGCTCTGCGGGCGAGCCGAAAGATTTCCTGCGGGATGGTCTGCCGCAGTTTGCCTTTGCGGGACGGTCCAACGTGGGAAAATCCTCCGTTATCAACCGTCTTGTGGGCCGGAAAAATTTGGCCTATGTGGGTTCTTCCCCGGGAAAAACGACGCATATCAACTATTTCCGACTGGACGGAAGGGCATATCTTGTTGATCTGCCGGGCTATGGTTATGCAAAGGTGGCCCGCTCGGAAAAGGAGCGCTGGGCGCGGCTGATGGAAACGTATTTCCAGCGGGAGGCGGACGCCATCACCACAGGCGTTCTGATTGTGGACATCCGCCACAGGCCTACGGAAAACGATTTGACCATGCACGATTGGTTCCGCCAGACCGGCTGCCCGGAGATCGTGGTGGCCAACAAGCTGGACAAGCTGAAAAAAAGTCAGGTAGAACCGGCGCTGGCTCTGATTCGGGAAACGCTGGAGCTGACGGAGCGGGATATTCTGCTGCCGTTTTCTGCCGAAAAGGGCGAGGGTCGAGACCAGTTGCTTTGCCTGCTCTCGGATGCTGCTGAAGCGTGATAAAAGAAAAGAGGAACGCGGCTATGGGGCCGTGTTCCTCTTTTTTACCGAATCAATGCTGTAAAAGCAAATGACATTACAGGCTGTATTTTCCACGGGAAAGATACATTCCGGTGGGAGCGTCTTCCAAGACAGTGCCGTGCTCCACAACCTTGCGGCCCCGGAGCCAGACAGAGCGGATGCCGCCTGCGGTGACAAAGCCCTCATAGGGCGTGTAGCCGGCCTTGGAAATGCAGTCCTCGCCGCGAATCACATGGCTGTCGCCGGGATCATAGACCACAATATCACCGTCGCTGCCGGGGGCCAGAATGCCCTTGCGGGGATAGAGACCGTACAGCTTTGCGGGATTTTCGCAGAGAACTCTGCACATCTGCGGAAGCGACAGCTTTTTGGCCGCAACGCCGTAGGAGTAAATCAGCTCGCCGCGGGTTTCCACGCCGGGAAGTCCGCCGGGGATTTTTGTAAAATCCTCCCGGCCCATTTCCTTTTGTTCAAGCGTAAAGGTGCAGTGGTCCGTGGAAACGGTTTGAATCTCACCACGGCGCAGTCCTCGCCACAGCGCCTCCTGATTTTCCTTGCTGCGGATGGGGGGCGCGCAGACATATCGGGCGGCCTGCGAATAATCGGGGTTATAGTAAACGCTGTCATCCAAAAGCAGATATTGCGGGCAGGTCTCCACATACACGGTCTGTCCGCGCCGCCGCGCCTGCTGCACTTCCTTCAAAGCCTCCTCGTTGGTGAGGTGTACGATGACCACCGGGCAATCCGCTGCCTGCGCGATTCGCAGAAGGCGGCTTACGGCCTCGGCCTCCAGATAGGGCGGGCGGCTTTCCGGATGACTGGCGGGGCCAAGCAGCCCCGCCGTTTTTTTCTCGGCAATGATTCCGTCAATGACACCGGCATTTTCACAGTGGACACCGCAGATGCCGCCGAGGTGCTTCAGCTCCTTCAGCGCCCAGTACAGGTCCCGGTCACCCAGCATCATGGCGGGGTAGGTCATGTACATCTTGAAGGAGGAAATGCCTTGGCGGAACATTTCAGGCAACTCTGTGCGAATGGCTTCGTTCCAGTCATCAATGGTCATGTGGAAGCCATAGTCGCAGTACGTCCGGCCATCGGCCTTACTGTGCCAGAGCTCCAGTCCGTGCTGAAGGCTTTCACCCTTATTGGGACAGGCAAAGTCAATGACGGTGGTGGTGCCGCCCCGCAGCGCCGCACGGCTGCCGAAAGCAAAATCATCCGCTGTAGTGGTGCCGCAGACGTCCAGATCAAAGTGGGTATGCGCGTCAATAAAGCCGGGGAACAGGAGACAGCCCTCCACATCCTCAACGCGATCGGCCTTTCCCAAAATGAGGCGGCCAACCTGCTTGACACGGCCGTTTTCCAGAAGAACATCGGCCCGTCTGGTACCCCGGGCGGAAACAACGGTGCCGCCCTTCAGCAGTGTTCGCATAGCATCCCTTCCTTTCGGATTTAAGTGGTATCAGTTTACCACCTTTTTGCGAAAATTACCAGAAGCATTCACGGATATGCGTAAAATATCCGAAACTGCGGACACTATTCCGGAAAGCGAGGGATGCAGTTTGAAGCAGGAGTATCAGACACAGCCGACCGCACGGGATGACCGGGAAAGCGCCGCAGCACAGAACGTGGTGGATTTCGGGTCTGCCATGACAAAAACGCCACACGGCACAGTCTATACCATGGCGATTATCGGCCAGATCGAGGGCCATACGGCAGCGCCGGCGGGAACGAAAACCACGCAGTATGAGCATATTTTGCCGCTGCTTGCCAAGCTGGAGGAGAGCCGTGAGGTGGATGGCGTGCTGTTTTTGCTGAACACGGTGGGGGGAGATGTAGAGGCGGGGCTTGCCATTGCGGAGCTGATTGCCGGGCTGACCAAGCCGACAGCCGCCATCGTTTTAGGCGGGAGCCACTCTATCGGCGTTCCGCTGGCGGTGGCGGCACAGCGGAGCTTTGCGGTGTCCTCCGCCGCCATGACGATTCATCCGGTGCGGATGAGCGGGACGGTCATTGCCGCGCCGCAGACCTACAGCTATTTTCAGCGGCTTCAGGAGCGCATTGTGGCCTTTGTGGCGAGGCACAGCAGTATTTCAACGGAGAAATTCCAAGCGCTGATGCTGGCAAAGGACGATATGGCGGCGGATGTCGGCAGTGTGCTGTACGGCGAGGAGGCGGTGCGCCTCGGCCTGATCGACCAACTGGGCGGTCTGCCGGAGGGGCTGCGGTGGCTGTATCGGAAAATGGAGGAAATGCGTTGAACGAAGAAAGTGCCCCTTGTCATTTGACAGGGGCATTTTTTCTGCATGAATCGTGTAAGGGGAGCCACGCAGACGCGGCTTTAGCGTCATCGTAAAAAAATAGTAGACATTTTATGGAAAGTCGGGTAGAATACAGGCGAATAGAGGGGAAGTCCGCAAGGACTGATTTGATAAAACCATGGAGGTATTGAATATGCACTGCACAAAGGATATTACATCCGACCTGATTTGGCTGGGCGGCTCTGACCGCCGACTGGCACTTTTTGAAAATGTCTATCCGATTCCCCGGGGCGTTTCCTATAACGCCTATCTGCTCCGGGATGAAAAGACCGCCCTGCTGGACACGGTGGACAGTGCCATCGCGGACCGCTTTTTTGAAAATCTGGAATACGCGCTGCAGGGCCGGGAACTGAACTATGTCATCGTGAACCACATGGAGCCGGATCACGCGGCAACGCTGGGCGCGGCGCTGGGGCGCCATCCCGAGGCGGTTGTTATCGGCAACGCTAAGACGCTGGGGATGATTCGTCAGTTTTTCCCTATGGAGCTGGAGGGGCGCTTTCAGACGGTGAGGGAGGGGGATACCCTGTCCCTTGGAAAGCATGAGCTGACCTTTGTCATGGCGCCGCTGGTCCACTGGCCGGAGGTCATGATGACCTATGACACAACGGATAAAATCCTGTTCTCCGCAGATGCCTTTGGAACCTTCGGCGCCATGAACGGCAATATTTTTGCCGACGAGGTGGATTTTGAACGGGACTGGCTGGATGATGCCCGTCGGTATTACACCAACATCGTGGGCAAATACGGCACGCCGGTGCAGAATGTGCTGAAAAAGGCGGCAGGGCTGGACATTCACTATCTCTGCCCACTTCACGGCCCTATCTGGCGGGAGAATATCGGCTGGTTCATTGAAAAATATCAGCGCTGGAGCAGCTATACGCCGGAGGAACAGGCCGTGGCGATCTTCTGCGGCTCGATTTACGGCCATACGGAAAATGCCTGCGAAATTCTGGCCTCCCGTTTGGCGGAGAAAGGGGTGCGGCACGTGCGGCTGTTCGATGTGTCCCACACCGATGTCTCCGAGCTGGTCAGCGAAGCGTTCCGGTGCAGCCATCTGGTGTTTGCCAGCGCCACGTATAACGGCGGCATTTATACACCGGTGGAAACGCTGCTGTTGGAGCTGAAGGCCCACGCACTCCAAAACCGCACGGTGGCCCTGATTGAAAACGGAAGCTGGGGTCCGGCCGCCGCCCGGCTCATGGCAAAGCATCTGGAGGAAATGAAGGGTATGGAGCAGATCGCGCCGCCCATCACCGTCAAGTCCGCGGTCAAGGAGGAGCAGTACCAACAGCTCCTGTCTTTGGCTGATGCCATTGCAGCGGATATTGCCACAAAGGCATGAGAAGCGCAGTATGAAAAAATTCCCCGGCTTTTGTTATCAGCAAAAACCGGGGAATTTTTATGTCAGTTAAGGTATGGGGCGAAACAGCGGTTTACAGCAGCGTGATTCCGGCGGCCTCGCACTTGGCAACGGTCTCATCGTCCCAAAGGCTGGCCTGCACCTCACCGATGTGGCAGGTGCCGATCATCAGCATACAAAGCCGGCTCTGACCGATGCCGCCGCCGATGGTCAGGGGCAGCTCGCCGTTCAAAAGCATTTTGTGGAACGGCAGCTCCGCCCGCTCTTCACACCCGGCCAGCTTGAGCTGGCGGGCCATGGATTCCTCATCCACACGGATACCCATGGAGGAAATTTCAAAGGAACGCTCCAGCACGGGGTTCCACATAAGAATATCGCCGTTGAGAGCCCAATCGTCATAATCGGGGGCGCGTCCGTCATGCTTCTGGCCGGACTTCAGCTTGCAGCCGATCTGCATGAGGAACACGGAATGGTGCTCGGCGCAGATAGCGTGCTCCCGCTCCTTGGGCGTCTTGTCGGGCCAGCGGTCCTCAAGCTCCTGCGTGGTGACGAAATACACCTCCCGGTCCAGCTTGACCCGCAGGCTGGGGAAGGCCACGTTCAGTGCCTCGCTGGTCTCACACACGGCGGAAACGATGGACCGGACGGTGGACTTCAGATAAGTCTCATTCCGCTCCTCCCGGGAGATAATCTTCTCCCAGTCCCACTGGTCCACATAGACGGAATGGATGTTGTCCAGATCCTCCTCGTCCCGGCGGATGGCGTTCATGTCGGTGTAGAGACCCTTGCCCACATGGAAGCCGTAGCGCTTCAGTGCAAGGCGCTTCCACTTGGCAAGAGAGTGGACCACCTCACCGTCCTTTCCCACACCGGGAATATCGAACTTGACGGGGCGTTCCACGCCGTTGAGGTTGTCATTTAGGCCGGAATCGGAGGCGACGAACAGCGGGGCGGAGACACGGCGCAGGTTTAGGGCGTTGGCAAGGTTGCTCTGGAAGGATTCTTTGATAAAGGCAATAGCGCGCTGAAGTTCATAGTTAGGCAGGGGAGCGGTATACCCCTGCGGAATAACAAGGCTGCTCATAGTAAAATTTTCCTCTCTCTCAATTCAGTTTTGCAAGGCCAAGGCACAGACGCCGCAGCGTTTCGTCCTTACCCAGCAGATGGCAGATTTCAACGGCGCCGCCGGGGGTCACCAGCTTACCGGCAGCGGCAATGCGGACAGGCCACATCAGCGTGGCATTCTTAACCTCCAGCTTGGCGGCAAGGTCAATAAGGGTATCGTGGATGGCGTCTGCGGTCCAATCGGAGATGGCCTCCAGAGCGGGGATGGCGGCCTCCAGCATGGCCTTGGACACCTCGGGATTTGTTTTAGACTTTTTGTTGGTGAAAAATTCTGCGTCATAATCCGGCAGCGCATCGAAAAAGTCGATTTTTTCGGGGATGTCGGTCAGCTTTTCGCAGCGGGCCTGCAGCAGCGCGGCGACACCGGCGGCGTCAACGGCGGGGTTCTTTACAGCCTGACGGATATACGGCTCCGCAGCCTTGGCAAAGGCGGCAGGGGTCATGCTGCGGAGATAGGTGGCATTGAAATACGTGAGCTTTTCAATGTCGAAGATAGCAGGGGATTTGGAGATACCGGCAATATCGAAGACCTTGACCAACTCGTCTAAAGAGAAAATCTCCTGCTCGGCGTATTCACCCTTGGGCGCCCAACCCAGCAGCGCCACGTAATTCAAGATGGCATCTGTCAGGAAACCCTGCGCCTTCAGGTCCTCGTAGGAGGGGTCGCCGTGGCGCTTGGACATCTTGTTGTGCTGGTCGCGCATGACCGGCGAGCAGTGGATATACTTCGGGATCTCCCAGCCGAAGCCCTCATAGAGCAGGTTATACTTTGGCGTGGAGGACAAATATTCGCTGCCCCGGACCACATGGGTGATTCCCATGAGATGATCGTCCACCACATTGGCAAAATTATAGGTGGGAAGACCGTCCCGCTTCAAAAGGACCTGATCGTCCAGCGTTTTGTTTTCCACGGTGATATCACCGAAGGAAACATCGTGGAACGTTGTGGTGCCCTCGTGGGGGATGCGCTGACGGATGACATAGGGCTTACCGGCGGCCAGATTCGCGGCCACCTCCTCGGCGCTGAGGCACCGGCAGGGGTCCTCTCCGCGGTCAAAATCACCGGCGTCCTCCTCGGATTCCTCCTTCTCGCAGAAGCAGTAGTAGGCCGCGCCCTTTTCTACCAGGAGCTGTGCGTAGGGCAGATACAGGTCCCGGCGCTGGGACTGGATGTAGGGCCCGGTGGGACCGCCGATGTCCGGCCCCTCGTCATGGTCGAGGCCGCACTCCTTCATGGTGCGGTAAATGACGTCCGTGGCGCCCTCCACAAGACGCCCCTGATCCGTATCCTCAATGCGGAGGATAAACGTGCCGCCAGCGTGGCGGGCAATGAGCCATGTGTACAGCGCTGTCCGCAGATTGCCTACGTGCATATAGCCGGTAGGGGAGGGGGCAAACCGGGTGCGGACCTTCCCGTGGGGAATGCGGGCCTCCATGTCCTCAAAAAATTTCATATCCAGAGCCATGAATGTGACCTCCATGTTAAAATACGTAATTCTACAGTATATATTATCTCTGCTTTTGACAGGAAAGTCAAGAGGACGGATTGCAATTTTGAAAAGGAGATGCTATACTGTACCAGTTAATATGGAACAGCTTGTACATAGGCCCTTCCCCGATACGGGAACGGTGCTTAAATATAGAAAAAGCGAGGCTATGATTATGGAAAACGCAGTAGAGAAAAAGAGAATTTTAAGCGGTATCCAGCCCTCCGGCGACCTGACGCTGGGCTCTTATCTTGGAGCGATTCGCAACTGGGCGGCGATGTCTGATGAATATGACTGCTATTATATGCTGGCCGATATGCATACCATCACCGTGCGGCAGGTCCCGGCGGATTTGCGCCGCCATACGCTGACGCAGGTGGCGGCCTATATCGCCAGTGGTCTGGACCCGGAGAAGAACGTGCTGTTTGTGCAGTCCCATGTTCCGGCCCACGCCCAACTTGGCTGGGTGCTGGACTGCTACACCATGTTCGGTGAGCTGAGCCGTATGACGCAGTTCAAGGACAAGTCTGCCAAGAACGCGGACAATATCAACGCGGGCCTGTTTACCTATCCCGCGCTGATGGCGGCGGATATTCTGCTTTATCAGGCGGACCTTGTGCCGGTGGGCGGCGACCAGAAGCAGCACGTGGAGATCTGCCGGGATATCGCCACCCGCTTTAACGGCATTTACGGCGATACCTTCAAGCTGCCGGACCCGTATATTCCGCAGGTGGGCGCCCGCATCATGAGCCTGACAACCCCCACCAGCAAGATGAGTAAGTCCGATAAGGACCAGAACGGCTGCATCTATATGCTGGAAAAGCCGGAGGACATCATGCGGAAATTCAAGAAGGCTGTGACGGATTCCGATGCCCATGTGCATTTTGACCCGGTGAATAAGCCCGGCGTATCCAATATGATGCAGATTTACTCCGTTGCCACAGGCAAGGATTATGACGCCATCGAACAGGAATTTGACGGCCGGGGCTACGGCGATTTCAAGACGGCTGTGGGGGAATCCGTGGTAGAGCTGCTGCGGCCCATTCGGGAGGAGACGGAGCGGCTGTTGGCGGACAAGGCGTATCTGGAGAGCGTGTACCGCGCCGGCGCCGAAAAGGCGGCCTATGTTGCCAACCGCACGCTGTCCAAGGTCTATAAAAAAGTGGGCTTTCTTGCCCGGTAACAGCGGAGGAACGCATGAGATTTGATATGCAGCTCATGGGGCCGGTGGTGCTGGCGCTGCTGACCGCGTTGGTGGTCAGCTTCCTGATGACACCGGTGGTCAAGAGCTTTGCCTATAAGGTGGGCGCCATTGATGTGCCCAAGGACGCTCGTCGGATGCACCACAAGCCGATTCCCCGGCTGGGTGGGCTTGCCATCTTTGCAGGCTTTATGGTGAGCATTCTGCTGTTTGTGGATATCCGGCTGAACCCCCAGATGCAGAGCATTCTGCTGGGCGCGGTCATCATTGTTGTGCTGGGTGTGGTGGATGATATTATGGCGCTGCCGGCGAAGCTGAAGTTTGTGGTGCAGATCGCGGCGGCGCTGATACCGGTGCTGAACGGCGTTTCCATTCAGGCACTTTCCAATCCCAACATTTTTTCCGGCAATGCCTATTGGGTGCTGGACTGGCTGTCTATCCCCATTACGGTGCTTTGGATCGTAGGCATTACCAATGCCGTGAATCTTATTGACGGTCTGGACGGCCTTGCCAACGGCGTATCGGCCATCTCCGCCGCCACGGTGCTGGTCATCGCGCTGATCTGCTCCGAAACGCAGGTGGCCATCGTCATGGCGGCGCTGGTGGGGGCCTGTGTGGGCTTTCTGCCCTATAACCTGAATCCCGCCAAAATGTTCATGGGGGATACCGGCGCGACATTTTTAGGTTTTATTCTCGCGACCATGTCCATTCAGGGGCTTTTCAAGTTTTACGCGGTCATTTCCTTTGCGGTGCCGTTTTTAATCTTGGGCCTGCCGATTTTTGACACCGCCTTTGCCATGATTCGCCGTGTGGCTCACGGGCAAAGTCCCATGCACGCGGACCGAGGGCATATCCACCACCGGCTCATTGACATGGGCCTGAACCAGAAGCAGGCGGTGGCAACGCTGTACGTCATTTCCGGTATTCTGGGCCTGTCCGCCGTGGTGCTGACTACCGGGGGAGAGGCCAAGGCTATGCTGCTGCTGGTGGCGCTGTGCATCGTGGCGGTGGTGGCGGCCCGTGTGGTGTTTCCCAAGGAGGTCAAGGAGGAGCTGCACGAGGAGCTTGAGGAGCTGACAGAGCACCACCATAGCGAAAAAGAGGATGCGGAGCACGGGGAGGACGTAAATGGATAAACTGCGAATTATGAGCGTGTTCGGCACCCGGCCGGAGGCTATCAAAATGTGCCCGCTGGTCAAAGAGCTGGCTTCCCGGCCGGAGATCGAGAGCCTTTGCTGCGTCACTGCTCAGCACCGCCAAATGCTGGACAGCGTACTGGAGGTTTTTGACATCAAACCGGATTGGGATTTGGATATTATGACGCCCCGGCAGACGCTTTCCACCATCACCAGCAAGTGCCTCACCGGTATGGACGAGGCCATTGACAGCCTGAAGCCGGATATGATCCTTGTCCACGGAGATACCTCTACCACCTTTGCCGGCGCCCTGTCCGCCTTTTACCATCAGGTAAAGGTGGGACACGTAGAGGCTGGATTGCGAACATATGACAAGTATTCTCCCTTTCCGGAGGAAATGAACCGTAAGCTGGTATCTTCCATTGCGGACCTCTATTTTTGCCCCACGGTGAACAACAAAAATAATCTCCTGAAGGAGAACATTACGGAGGGCCTGTTCGTCACCGGCAACACAGTGATCGATGCTCTGAAGACCACGGTGCGGGAGAATTATCGGTTTTCTACCGAGGAACTGAACTGCCTGCCCTATGGAGAAAAGAAAATTATTTTAGTTACCTGCCACCGCCGGGAAAATTACGGCGAGCCCATGAAAAACATCATGCTGGCATTGCGGCAGATCGCGGAGCAGAACCGGGAGGTGGAGCTAATATATCCCGTTCACCTCAGCCCGGTGGTGCGGGAGGCGGTGGACAAGTATCTGCGCGGCGCGCCCCGGGTGCACCTTATTGACCCGCTGCCCGCAGACGAGATGCACAATCTCATGGCCCGCTGCTATATGGTCATGACGGATTCCGGCGGCTTGCAGGAGGAGGCCCCGGCATTGGGGAAGCCTGTGCTGGTGATGCGCCGGGAAACGGAGCGGCCCGAGGCCGTGGAGGCCGGAACGGTCAAGCTCTGCGGCGTGGTGCAGGATGACATCGTGACCATGGCGGAGCGGCTGATTCGGGATAAAGCAGCCTACGAAAAAATGGCACATGCGGTCAATCCCTATGGGGATGGCGCGGCTTGCCGCCGCATTGCGGATGATATTTTGTGGTATTTCGGCAGACGGGAGCAGCCTGCTGAGGATTTGGCATAACTGGCAGACACCATCGGCAGAAGGAGGGGCATCGTGGATAAGCGGCGGCTGAAATTCATCACATGGGGCTTTGTGCTTCTCACTGCGGTGATCGTTGCGCTGATGCTGATGAGCAATCTGCGCCGTTCCTCCCGAGTGGAGCTGCCGGATACGGAGAATGACGCACAGGGAAGTGAAAACGTTCCAACGGAGGGCAGCGCCCTGACGGTGGTGGAGGTCAGGCCGGAAACGGTGCAGGCCGCTATTGAAACGCTGCACCGTCCGCAGGTGTACCGCAGGAGTGTGACGGTGGAATATCTCTGGAACAGCGACAGCGGTACGGCGGAAATGACCACGGCTGTGCTGAATGGGTGGACCCGGGTGGACCGCACACTGGCGGACGGACAGACTCGGCACGTGATTACGGATGGAACGGTCAGCTATATCTGGTATAATGAGGAAAGTGATTTCCATACCGGCGCATCTGCGGATATTTCCGCCGATGCGGAGCAGGCAATCCCCACCTATGAGGAAATATTGGCGCTGCCGCCGGAAACCATCACGCAGGCGGATTACCGCACTGTGTCCGATGTCCGCTGTATCTATGTGGAAACGGCAGAGGATGAGTGGGGCTATACCCAGCGGTACTGGGTCAGCGTGGATACCGGTCTGCTGGTAGTGGCGGAGCGGCTGTATGACGGAGAGCCTGTGTACCGCATGGCGGCGTTGACTGTAGACCAGTCCATTCCCAGCACGTATGATTTTACTCTGCCGGACGGTACAATTCTGGTGGCTGAATAAAACGTAAAACGCTCCCCCGGAAGGTTATGCCTTCCGGGGGAGCGTTTTTGAAGATTGTTTTGGCGTTTTCGCTTAGCCGAACGGCGCGGGGATACCGTCCTCATACAGTGCCCGCTCCGTCAGGACCCATGGGACAGGGTAATCGTGGGGCTCTACGGGAATTTCCTGCCGCAGCAGTTGTTCCCGGCATAGTAGGACTGTTCCTCCCCGGTACTGAGAGAGAAAGTGGTCATAGTATCCACAGCCGTGTCCAAGACGCTGCCCCAGCACATTGCAGGTGACGCAGGGGAGAATGGCAAAGTCAATGGCATCCACCACTACCAACGGCGCATCGGCTGGCGGCTCCGGGATAGCGTGCGCGCCGGGGAGAAGCTGGTGCAGGTCGGTGATCTGCCGGGGCTCCATAATGCCGGGAGCGGTGCACAGCGGCACACAGAGCGTTTTCCCGGAAGATAAAATATGCTCCAATATGGGTCGGGTGTTGATCTCGTGCGCTGTGCCGATAAAGCAGAACACAGTCTGCGCCTCTTGATACTCCGGCATAGCCAGCAGCCGGTGCGCGATGACTCGGTCGCTTTTTTCCTTGTAGGACGGGCTCAGCTTTTCCTCCAAGCGGCTAATCACAGAGCGAAGCTGCTGTTTTTCTTCCTGACGGGTCATGGCAGGGGATCTTCCTCCTTTTCAGGCTGAACAGCGCCGAAGACAATGGCGCTGCCGCCGTATTTTTTTCGGATGGCATCCATGGCGGACTCCAGCTTTTCCTGTCGGGCGCTCCGCTGCCCGGCGCCGGGGTCAAACAAATCTGCCTGCTCAAAGGTATCCGCCTCCGGGGAAAGGTGAATGGCCGTGACGGTCAGCGCTCGGATGGGATTGGGCGGCGTCCAGAGCGTGTCCGTCAGCGCCATGGCGGTATTGGTCAGGTCCCGGATAAGATGCGTGGGAGCAGAAAGCTGCTTTTGCCGGGAGCGGTCATGAAATTCCGGGTCCCGGACTGTCACATGGACGCCGCCGGCATACAGCCCCTCCCGCCGCAGCCGTGTGGCCACGGAATCCGCCAAAAGGGAAATGCCCGCCCGGACCTGTGCCCGCGTGGTAAGATTTTCCGGGAAGGTAAGCCCATTGCCAACGGATTTTACAGGCTCCGCCGCGAGCCTTGGGCGCACCGGGGCAGTATCGAGACCGTTGGCGTAATCGGAGAGCTGCGTTCCCAGCTTTCCCATCAGCAGTTCCAGTGTATCCCGGTCATAGGCGGCTAACTGGCCGATGGTCCGGACGCCGTATTTTCCCAGCAGCTTTTGCGCGGCGCCGCCGACATACAAAAGGTCTCCCACCGGCAGGGGCCATACAATATCCCTCCAGTTTTCCCGGGAGATGACGGTGGTGGCGTCCGGCTTTTTATAGTCGCTGCCCAATTTGGCAAAGACCTTATTGAAGCTGACGCCCACGGACAGTGTTAGTCCAAGCTCCCGCTTTACCCGCTGCCGGATGGTGTCTGCCAGCGCTTTGGCGTCACCGCCGAACAGATGCAGCGTGTGAGTCACATCCAGCCAGCTCTCGTCAATGCCGAAGGACTCGGCAAGGTCTGTGTATTCATCATAAATGGCGTTGACCTTTTTGGAATATTCATGGTACAGCCTGCGGTGGGCGGGGAGGAGCACCAGATTGGGACATTTCTTTTTCGCCTGCCAAATGGTCTCAGCGGTTTTGACACCGCACCGCTTGGCCGGTTCGTTTTTGGCTAAAATGATACCGTGGCGGGAGGCGGGGTCGCCGCATACCGCCGTAGGCACCTCCCGCAGGTCCGGGCGGGAGAGCAGCTCCACCGAGGCGTAAAAGCAGTTCAGGTCGCAATGGAAAATCACGCGCTCCATGAATATCCCTCCTCCCGAATTTGTAAATCCAGTATAGCACATCTGTTCGGATTTGAAAAGAGAAAAAGGAACAGCGGGTTATCGCTGTTCCTTTGAGGTTGCCGATAAGATGATGAACTTCCCCAAACGGTAAGGAAGCGTGTGTGCGGGAAACCCAAGAAGGGTGTCCCGCACTATTTAAATCAGTAAATTTGAGAGCTTTGAAAAAGCTCTCAAATTTATTCAGCGGGGCGAAAAGAATTTTTCGACACGCAAAAAGGAACAGCGGGTTATCGCTGTTCCTTTTATATCTGTGCGAGCAAAACTGTAAGCCGGGTTCTGTATCTGACAGTCATCTATCTCGACGCACCGTTGCCGGTACGCTCAAG
>ENA-ORCM01001687-ORCM01001687.1-human-gut-metagenome-genome-assembly--contig:-NODE-1687-length-17887-cov-11.725884_pt1 | contig 17887 bp, 16 predicted proteins | sample MGYA00242906_ERZ507928 | MGnify/ENA primary metagenome ERZ507928 (study PRJEB26167, sample SAMN06115497) | human gut metagenome | host: Homo sapiens | place: China:Shanxi | collected 2015-05-07...
TGAAATACGATGAATAAATTCCGCTAGAATAAAAGGCCGTTATTCAACATTAGCCTATCAACCAATCGATTGTCGTTTTTTTCTTTCGTTTTCGGGAGCATACCTTACCTTTACCCGAAAGAATCGATTCTCCATGACTTAAATTTACAAACTGTCACTTTGCTAAAAGACGCAAGACAAGGAGATGTCAAGTATCCGTGAAAGATGATACATCTTACAACGGTAAGATCATACATCTTACGGCGATAAGATGCTACAACTGTACCTTACTGAAAATAAGTTCGTGCATTAAACTCCATAATCGAACGTTTTAAACTGAATAACGTCGCAAATATCGCAGCGTTTCTCCTGTTCTAATGTCGCATCAAGTACTTAAAATATGTATATACACGAAAGAGATAATTGGACATCATTCAGATAGGACGTTTCCGAGCTTACCGCACTCCTTGAAGAGGTGGGGCGTAAACGAGGAATGCTGTATGGCAGACTTGCCTCACACCATCCCCAACGTCTCAAACATCCCCCGGTAAACGGCGGCCTTCTCCTCCAACGGCCTCGGATAAGCTCTAGAGGATGAAGGCATACGGAACAGCCTCATCGTCCTTCCCATACAAGAAAATTCCGACGAGAAGCCCACTTTAGGCTCCTCCGTGCCGGGCAATACGGAGAGGAGGGTATCCATCGCTTTCTGCCCGGTTACCACGATCGCCACGCATTCCGGTATCTGGGACAAGACCTTTTCCGGATCGATCGGCCGTACCACCTCAAGGAACTTATCGGAGGCGTTCGCTTTCAAGCGGATCACCTCCATGGCGGTATCACCGATCCCGATCCCCTTCTCCCGGCAGAAAGCCTTCGCCTTCTCCTCGCTGAACGCCTTCTTGTCTCGCAGGAACGCATCCTTGTTCCCATAGAAAATCAAGCCAAGGATACGCCACATATCATTCTGAATATTCGGGTAATAAAAATCCATGCTCCAACGAGCTCTTGGAGGCGGGAAACTCCCCAGCATCAGCAATCTCGTATTCTCCGGGAGGAAGAAACCTAGCGGATGCAGCTCGGTGGTCATGCTTCCTTGTTCTTTTTGAATTCCTTCTTCTGATCCTCTTTCGCCAGAAGCACGACGTTATACACGAAGTCCGTGATCCATTGCTCGGAGTAGCCTAGTTTCTCGGCATACTTACGCACGCTCCACGCAGCCTTCTGCACGCTGATATCCTTCCACTCGGACTTGGTCAAGATATCGTGAACCGTCTTCGTCGTCATATTATACAGCAACTTCTTCACCAGCATGGAGAAGCGGAACTTCCACTGCATCAGATTACCAAGCAAGTTGAACAAGTCATTGCAGAAACCTTGGAACATGAAGAAATACGTCTTGATATCGTTCTGGTTCTTGCAGTTCTTCTTCACCGAGCTGTCGATCTCCTTGAAGAAAGCCTCGCTTAGGCCGTAATCCTCCATCAACACCTTGCGCACACGGGATTTCTCGGCGACACCCAATTTGTTATTCTGGGTCGGTATCTTCAACATGCGTTTGAACAAAGCCATATCGGCGAGCATGTTCAAGTTGGTGATACCCAAGTTCACGGCCATAACGGCTTGATAATATACACGGATTAAAGATACGAACTCCTCCACGGAACCTTTGCCGGCCTCTTCCGCCTCAGATACGTTCTTCTTGAATAGCTTAGAAATAAAATTCATCGTACGATTATTAAATAGTTTCGAGCCGCAAATATACGAAAACTTACCGCCAATGCAGAATAACTATTCAATTCTCTCCACCGTAACCTCCGGAAATTGCTCCATCAATAGCAACAGTGGACTTTCCTCCGTGTTTTTACGGGCCTTCAACACGATGCTGACGACGTACTCGTCCTTCTCCTGATGCCCCAGTCTTTTCATGTCATAGCTTACCAGCAGGAAACCTTTCTCGTAGATAACACGGGCGATCCGGTTGATCGCCTCCTTGTCGGAGGTAGAGAATACCACCAAGGAACTTCGCATCCCAATGCTTTTAAAAATAACGCTCAACAGCTCCAGCCCGGCGAGCGTCAACAAAGTGGCGGCGATACCGAGCCCGTACATGCCTGAGCCGACGGCCAGACCGATACCGGCGGTCGCCCAGATACCGGCGGCGGTAGTCAATCCCCGCACGAATTGTTTCTGGATGATGATCGTACCCGCCCCGATGAAACCGATGCCACTCACCACTTGGGCGGCCACACGGCTCGGATCGAGACTTACGCTATTCTCTAGGATGACATCTTGGAAGCCATATTGGGAGACAACCATGATCAACGCGCTACCCAACGAAACAAGGAAGTGAGTCCGGTAACCCGCCTCCTTCGCACGGTACTCACGGTCTAGCCCGACAACGGCGCCCAGAATACCTGCCACGAAAAGTCTTAGTATGAAATCCCACATCATAATCAACGATCTTTTAGGTTTTACCCCGAAAGATAGGAATTATTTATTGATTCAGCCGCCATTCACGGTGATAAGAATCGATCGCCTCCCGGACGGAGCCATGTAGGAGCAGGAGATTCTTGCTCTGCTCGTAATCCAGACGAAGCTCTTCCATGATCATACGGGTGCCACGGTCCACCAATTTTTGGTTGGTCAGTTGCATGTTCACCATCCGGTTCCCCTTCACCCGGCCAAGCTTGATCATCGTGGAGGTCGTGATCATATTCAGCACCATCTTCTGGGCCGTACCGCTCTTCATCCGCGTACTTCCGGTGACGAACTCCGGACCTACTACCGGCTCGATGGCGATCTCCGCCTCCGCCGCCATCGGGGAGTCCGGGTTGCAGGAGATAGAGGCCGTCAGGATTCCCTCGGAGCGTGCCTTACGCAGGGCGCCAATCACGTAAGGAGTCGTACCCGAGGCGGCTATCCCCACCAAGGTGTCGTTCGTATTGATATGATATTGTTGAAGTTCCTCCCAAGCCTTATCCAGATCGTCTTCCGCCGACTCCACGGGATTCCGGAGCGCCCGGTCGCCGCCGGCGATCAAACCGATCACCAAGGTATTCGGCATACCGTACGTGGGAGGGATCTCGGAGGCGTCCAAGACACCCAAGCGACCACTCGTACCCGCCCCGATATAGAAGAGCCTACCGCCTCTCCGCATCCGCTCTACGATACGGGTTACCAGTTTCTCGATCTTCGGGATCTCCCGGCCAACGGCGATCGCCACTTTCCGGTCCTCGTTATTGATGCCTTCCAGCAACTCCCGGACAGACATCTGATCCAGATTATCATACAACGATTCCGACTCGGTTATCTTTTGAAATGCCATAACTCATTCATTTTTTTCTTCGTTCGTAAAATGATACCGGATCAATCCGTCCATGGGAGCCTGTACGACCGTACCGACCTTCAAGCCTAAGGATAAGGCCGCCGCTTTCAATACCTCCTGATAATAATAGGCGATAGAGCCTACAAAATGAATCGGGTACGTATCAGCTCCCGGATATAACGCCACGTTACGGAGGAAAAAGCTACGGAAACTCGTATAGACCAAATTATAAATCGGTTGCTCGGTGATATTCTCCAACAAGAAACGGGACAAGGTAGCCAAGAAACGATTCGGGAAAGGTTGTTTATATACCCGCTCCAACAATAAGGCGGGCGTCAACTCATATTGATCCATAAACTTCCGAACCAAAGGCGCCGGCAACTGACGCTTCAAGCAATCCCCTACCAATAACTTCCCGAGCACGGCGCCACTACCCTCATCCCCCAGAATGAATCCCAAGGGAGAGATATGCTCCGTTATCTCCGTCCCGTCATACAGACAAGAATTCGATCCCGTCCCCAATATACAGGCGATTCCCGGACGGCTCCCGCATAAGGCACGAGCAGCCGCCATCAAGTCACTATACACCTCTATGGGAGCCGGGATATAAGGCGTAATCGCCTCTTCCACGATCCGGTTCTTCTCCGGGAAGGCGCAACCGGCGCCATAGAAGTAAATGGCATCGATCCGCTCACCCTTCAAGGCGGGCAATAAGGCATCCCGGATTTCTCCGGCGATCTCCTCCCGTGTCTGGAAGAAGGGATTGATACCCGCCGTCACGACCGTACGCACCGGTCTGCCTTGATCCGCCAGGCACCACTCCGTCTTTGTAGATCCGCTATCCGCAATTAATATCATACACTTATTATAATATCAAATTCTGGAGAATATATACCACCGCACCAGACAAATATCCCGCCAAGGCCAGCAGCGAGATATTCTTCAAGTACCAAATGAAATTGATCCGCTCCAGGCCCATCACGACGACTCCGGCGGCGGAACCGATGATCAACATACTTCCACCTACTCCTGCGCAATAAGCCAAGAACTGCCAGAACACGCCGTCTTGCATGAAGTTCGCCAGATAAGCCGGATCAGTCGCCGCAGCCACCATAGCGTCCGTAGCCACCGGGTACATACCGATAGCACCCGCTACCAACGGAACATTATCCACGATAGACGATAAGGCGCCGATAATCAGGTTCACCGCATACACATTGCCTACCGTATCGTCCAGCCAGAAAGCGAAATCCGACAATACGCCGCTGCAACGCAAGGCATCCACCGCCAAAAGGATTCCGAGGAAGAATAACAAGGTCGCCCCGTCTATACGGTGAACCACCTTGGACAAGCGCAATTTCAAGTCCTCGTCGATCGGTTTACGGGCGTATAGCATCTCCGTATAGAACCAAAGAATACCCACTCCCATCAAGATACCCATAAACGGGGGAAGATGAGTAACCGTCTTGAATACAGGCACGAACAATAAACACAACACACCGATGATCAAGATCGATAACTTCTCCTTATCCTTCAATTTCTTCAGCAACTCATTGTCCGCCTCCATTTGCGAGAACGCGTTAGGGGGCGTCACGTTTCCATGCAAGAAACGCATGGCGATCAAGACCGGGATCAACGCCGATACGATACTCGGCAGGATCAAATGAGGGATCGTGGATGAGGTGGAGATATTTCCCCTTACCCAAAGCATGATCGTAGTCACGTCGCCGATCGGTGACCAAGCGCCACCGCTATTCGCCGCTATAATAATGATACTGCCGAACACCCACCGCTCTTTATAATTCCCGAGCAACTTACGGATCAGCATGATCATGACGATCGAGGTCGTAAGGTTGTCCAATACGGCCGACATAAAGAACGTGATCACGGCGATCAACGCCAGCAGTTTCCTCTTTTTCTTCGTGGTAATATGATTCGTGATAAACATGAAACCGCCATGGGCATCGATCAGCTCCACGGTTATCATCGCCCCGATCAGGAATATAAGTGTCTCGGCGATCTCTCCGATACTATCCAGAACCTGATGCTCCACGACGAACCGGGTACATTGTTCCTTAAACGTTAAAGAACCCAAAGAGGGGAACGATTCCAAGAACAAGCTGAATTCCTCTGCCGAGGCCCTCGGGATGAAAAACGGGGCCGCGTACGTGTACATAACCCATAAGACCGTACCGATAAGCAAAGCCGTTCCCGCCTTGTTTATCTTTAGAGGATGTTCCAATGCGATCATCAAATAACCGACAAGGAACACAATGACCATTGCTGTCAACATAACTTCATGATTTAGGTTTAAACGCTACAAATGTAGAAATAATAACTCTGTAACACGATAGAAAGACGGAATGTTTTTTAAGATAATTTTACCAAACATGCGAAAGGAACCGGACTGCTCCGATTCCTTTCCTATTCTCTCGAGGGAAAACTATAACCCCGAGACAACTCACTCTACAACCAACATCTTATCACCCACGGAGACCTTGTCCGTCTCATTGACATACACCTCTTTCACCACCCCATCGATCGGCGTACGAATCTCGTTCTCCATCTTCATGGCAACCAATACGCAAAGCGGGTCTCCCGCCTTGACCTCATCGCCTACCTTGACATATACCTTCTGGATCACGCCCGGCATCTGGGCCTGTATGACCTGACGGCCGACCGTCTTGGAACTGGTTCTCGACAGGCGTAATTTCTTCAACTCGTCAATCACCTGTACTTGGAAATAATCACCTTTATTCTTTACCTCATAGGTGGAATCTCCAACACTGGATATTTGTACGCCATGAGATTTATGGTTCATGATGATCGAGTGGATCGTATCTCCGCCCAGATTGTAATCTACATCATAAACGGTACCGTTTACGGATACTTTCTTGATAGGCCCGTCTTCCAGAATCTCTACCTTGAACTCTGTGTCGGGAATATCGTTAACCGTGGCAAAATAAGTCGCTAAAGCCTTTGACATAATCATTCCTCCTCTCATTAAAAGTTATTGGCCAACATTTGTAACTTCCCGTAGTGTTTCCACAGGGACTCCCCTACCAGCGGAACGGTCGTCGCACGGGCGGCCGCCTCTTTCTCCTCCTCGTAATGCTTCAAGGCGGCGGCGATCACGGCTACGGTCGGGTCGCTGTTCTGGCGACGCTTCAAGTCTTCCTTATCGAACTTAGTGTCGATAAAGGTCGTATCGTAATTCCCCTTCAAGAAAGTCGCATTATGCAACACACGCAGGTGGAAGGGAATCGTTGTCTTGATTCCCAAGATCTTGTATTCCCGCAAGGCACGTATCATATTCGAGATGGCGGACTCACGGGTCCGGCCCCATGTGCAAAGCTTGGCGATCATCGGATCGTAATGCAAGGACACCTCGAAACCGGCGTAAGCGGCGCTATCCAGACGCACGTTACGTCCCTCGGGAGCCTCACGCACCTTGATCACGCCCGGAGAGGGCATAAAGTTATTTTCCGGGTCCTCCGCATAGATACGGCATTCCAAGGCATGCCCCCGGCAAGCCACATCTTCCTGCTTATAAGGCAGACGATTTCCTGCGGCCACCAAAATCATATCGCGAACCAAGTCCACGCCCGTTGTCTCCTCCGTCACCAGATGCTCCACTTGAAGGCGGGTATTCATCTCGAGGAAATAGAAGTTCTGGTCCTTATCCATCATGAACTCCAACGTCCCGGCACTGTAGTAACCGATTTTCTTGCAAGCCTCCACCGCTACGGCCAACATCTTCTGGCGAGCGGCCTCCTTCACGAATGGAGAGGGCGCTTCCTCGATCACCTTCTGGTTACGGCGCTGGATAGAGCACTCACGCTCATACAGATGGATCACGTTCCCATATTTATCCCCGAGTACCTGCACCTCGATATGATGGGGGTTCTCGATATACTTCTCGATATAGATGGCATCGTTTCCGAACGAGTTGGCCGCCTCGGAACGAGACATACGGAAAGCCGCTTCCATCTCATCCTCGCTATGTACCAAACGCATACCCTTTCCACCGCCTCCGGCAAGCGCCTTTAGCATAATCGGATAACCCACCTCGGCGGCTACCTTCTTGGCATCCTCTATGTCCGTCACCGGTTTTTCCGTTCCGGGAACAACCGGCACACCGGCTTCTTTCATGATCTTACGGGCCTCGGTCTTTATACCCATCTTCGCGATCACGTCGGCGCTCGGGCCGATAAAGATCACGCCCTCCTCCTCGCAACGGCGGGCGAAGTCGGCGTTCTCCGACAAAAAGCCGTAACCCGGATGAATAGCGGCTCCTGTCTTCTTGGCGATCTCAAGGATCAAGTCCGGCTTCAAGTAAGAGGTATCCGCTTCATCTTCCGAGATGCAGTAAGCTTCCTCCGCATAACGTACATGTAATGCTCCGCGATCCACATGCGTATAGATCGCTACGGTCGGGATGTTCATCACCCGGCAGGTGCGGAATATCCGCATCGCTATCTCGCCACGATTGGCAACTAATACTTTCTTTATCATAAGGATTCGTTTTTAAAGAGGAATATTGGAATGCTTCTTCGGAGGATTGGATTGCCGTTTGTTGGCCAGCAACTCAAAACTACGGATCAAGCGGCTGCGTGTGATAGACGGCTCGATGATCTCGTCTACATAGCCTAACTCAGCGGCCCGGTACGGGTTAGCGAACTTCTTTCGGTAATCGGCTTGGAATTCATTCCGTTTGCCTTTGGGATCTTCCGTTGTCTTCAAATCCTTACGGAACAAGATATTCACGGCACCATCCGGTCCCATGACAGCGATCTCGGCGGTTGGATAAGCGAAGTTGATATCGCCCCGGATATGCTTGGAGCTCATCACGTCGTAAGCGCCACCGTAAGCCTTTCGGGTAATGACGGTCACTTTCGGCACGGTAGCCTCGCAATATGCGTACAATAACTTAGCGCCATGACGGATAATCCCCTCGTACTCTTGGTTCACGCCCGGCAAGAAACCCGGTACATCCACCAGCGTCAACAACGGTATATTAAACGCGTCGCAGAAACGGACGAAACGGGCCGCCTTTACGGACGCGTTGATATCCAGCGTACCGGCCAACGCGGCAGGTTGATTCGCCACGACACCGATCGTCTTTCCATTCAAACGGATATAACCGATAATGATGTTCTTGGCATATTCCTCTTGTATCTCGAAGAAGTTTTGATCATCAGCCACGGAAAGGATCAGTTCTTTCATGTCGTACGGCTGGTTGGGATTAGTAGGAACCAGCAGATCCAATTGCGGATCGATGCGGTTCGGGCTATCGGTAGTAGGAACGAATGGCGGCTCTTCCATATTATTATTCGGCAAGAACGACATCAACTCACGTATCTTCAAGATACAATCCATATCGTTATCCGCCGTGCAATGAGCCACTCCGGAACGGGTGCTATGCACTTCCGAGCCTCCCAGATTCTCCATCGTAACCTCTTCTTGCGTCACGCTTTTCACGACCTCCGGGCCGGTGATAAACATATAGCTCGTTTGTTTTACCATAAAGATAAAGTCCGTCAACGCCGGCGAGTAAACCGCTCCACCCGCACACGGGCCCATAATGGCGCTAATCTGCGGGATCACGCCCGAAGCCAACGAGTTCCGGAGGAATATCTCGGCGTATCCCGCCAAGGAACGAACTCCTTCTTGAATACGTGCGCCTCCCGAATCGTTCAACCCGATCACCGGAGCGCCTAGTTCCGTTGCCATGTCCATGATCTTACAGATCTTACGGGCATACGTCTCAGACAAGGCTCCACCGAATACCGTGAAGTCCTGAGCGAAAACAAATACCGTGCGTTGCCCGATCATTCCGTAACCGGTGACCACGCCATCCCCTAATGGACGCTGTTTTTCTAAACCGAACTCATGGCACGTATGTGTCACGAACTTGTCGATTTCCACGAAACTACCTTTTTCCAATAGTAGTTCGATTCTTTCTCTAGCGGTTAGTTTACCTGCCGCATGTTGCTTCGCGATGCGGTCTTCTCCGCCCCCTAACTCAGCTTTGTGGTTGAGAGCTTTTAATTGTTCAATTTTTTCCTTCATGGCGTATCTCTTTAATTATCCGGGAAACGTTCAATATATTAGAAAACAAAGTCTGTAAATGTATTGTTTCCTAAAGAAACGAAATGTATCATATATTACATCTATCGCCCGATCAATGAGATCTATCAAGAAGGATATTTTTTAGTAAATACTGAAATCTTGCGGCTTGATCACGAAACCGATCCGCAGCATGCTTTTGTATTGATTATATTCCAAAAGGTTCTCACCGTAACCATTATAATATTGCAGGAAGAAATATTGGTTCTCGTTATTATTAAACTTATAGCTCAACTCGATCTGAGTGTTAAAGCTGAACCAAGTCTTTCGTTTGGTCAAGATAACCCCGCAGTTAAAGCGCCTGTTGTCTGTCCGGTAATTGGCGGCTACTTGGAATATACCATTATATTTAAGGATGTCTTTATTTTCCTTGCCATCCACGATCGGTATCCAGCCCTTGAATTGAACTTCCCAGTTCTTATTCAACAGGACAGCCGCAGCTAGGGTGATCTTGTTCCAGCTTCGGGAGAAGATGCTATCTTTACCGTTCGACTCGTGCTCGACCATCAAATAGCCTTTCCCGATATATTTATTCTTATGTACGATAAGGTGCCCCAAACCGATACCCGGATTAAAATTCAAGTCGCGCATCGGCAAAGACTCTTGAAAGACATTCCAAAAAGCCTTTTGCGTGTATTGCAAGAAAAGATAGGTATCGAAGGGGAGTTTACTTTTCGTAAGACGTTGGGCGATGCTCAACTGGAATTTAACGTCGGAGTTTCTCGCCGTAGGCTTGTTGCCGATAGGGATACCGCCAATGCAGGGGACATGACCGGCGCCCACGGCTACACCAGCACGAGCGCTACGACCTATTATGTGACCTTTCAGGTGGAAAGCGGCGACCGCATGGAGCTGCGGCTGAGCGGCACGGAATACGGCCAGCTGGCAGAAGACGACACTGGAAAACTGAGCTTTCAGGGCACGCGTTATCTGGGGTTTGAACGGCATTAAACACGCTGTTGTGCGGTATTTTTGAAGAAATCGCAGAAGCTGTGACAAAAGTATTATTCTTTTATGAATTTTAGCACTCTATGCTTGACAGTGCTAAAAAATCGTGCTATAACAGAGGCGTGCTCAGGAGGAAGGGCAAAAGGAGAGCCGCAAGGCTCCCCGGAAAGCCTTTCCGAATGGACGCTTCAAAGTTTTTGCCCCGACCCGAACGCCGGGATTGGAGGTATGTTTTATGTTTATGCCGACTGTTTTTCATGAGAACCTGTTCGATGATCTCTTTGATCCGTTCTGGAACGAGGGTGAACTGGAGCGTGCGATGAACCGCGAAGCCCGCGACACCTTTGGTAAGCGCGGTGCAAACATGATGAAGACCGATGTCAAGCAGACGGACAACGGCTACGAAGTGGACGTTGATCTGCCGGGCTGCAAGAAGGAAGACGTTCAGATGGATCTGAGCGACGGCTACCTGACCATTCAGGCAGTGCGCAGCCACAGCAATGACGAAAAGGACAACAAGGGCCGCTATGTGCGGCGCGAGACCTTCTCCGGCAGCTGCGCCCGCAGCTTCTACGTGGGCGATGTGAAGAAGGAGGATATCCACGCAAAGTTTGAGGATGGTGTCCTGCACATCCAGCTGCCCGCTCCTCAGCAGACAAAGGCTCTGCCTGAGAACCCGAATCTGATCGAGATCGAGTAAATGCCGACCGTATGCGCCAAGGCATAACGTATATAGGGATGCCCCCGGAGAGCTGCAACAAGCCCTCCGGGGGCATTTTTTGTGTACAGGCTTTCGATGACGGAGAGGGGAGAAAGTACCTGTTTTTGCCAGAAAACTTTATTTTTCCACCGTTTCGTGGTATCCTTATAAGGTGCACGCAATACAGGCCTGCGGCTGCACTGGCAGCGGCTGCGGACTGCGTGCGGCAAAAAAAGAACGTATAGAAGGAAAAAGGGGGATAAAAGTCATGGGCGAATTTGCCTTTCAGACTTTACGGGAAAGTATCACCTCTGCCATCAGGAGCAAGATCCTTACCGGGGAGCTGCAGCCGGGCGCAAAGCTGGCTGAGCAGAAACTGGCCGAGGAGTTCGGCTCCAGCCGGGCACCCATCCGGGAGGCGCTGCGGCAGCTGGAACAGGAGGGTATGGTCGAGTATTCGCGCAATGTGGGCTGCTCGGTGCGCCGGGTAAAGCCGGAGGACGCCTACGAGATCTATCTGCTGCGGGCAAATCTGGAAATGACGGCGCTGCGCTATTTTGATTGCAAATTCCCGGAGGAGGATCTGCGCACCCTGCGCGGCATCTTAGAGGAGATGCGCAATGTCCGGCCGGGGGATCTTTCGCAGATCGTGGAGAACGACAACCGCTTCCATGCGGTCATCGTGCAGCGGGCGGGGCTGCCCAGACTGCTGAAATTCTGGGACGACCTGAACTACGGCAACCTGCTTGTTGGGGCGAGCAGCGGCTCCAACCACGAGACGCTGGCACAGCGGCAGAACGGCATCCACACCAAGCTGTACGAGGCGCTGGCAAGCGGCGACACCGAGACTGCCTGCCACGCTGTCTACGCCCACTACATGGAGCCTATGGAGCGGATGCGCAGCGCGAACAGCGCCGCACAGGCAGCGGACGAAGCAGCAAAATAAGGGGAATTTGGCTGACCGTCTAAATTTCGACCAATCATTTTATGGAAATTGCAGATTGTCTACAATCTGCAATTATGCTATACTATCAAAGTGATCGGTCGAGTACTGCTGTATTTTTGGTAAAAATTGCGAAACGTATGCGGAACATCGGCCTTCTTACAGGAACTTCCGCCTTGTGTGGAAAAGAAAGAGAGGAATTGTCCGCATGTCTAACAAAGAAAAAGCCACAAAGATCTCGTGGCTTACCCTTGCCTTCATGGCCTTTTCTACGGTCTGGGGCTTCGGCAACATTACCAACGGCTTTGTGTACTTTAACGGTCCACAGGTCATCTTCAGCTGGATCTTCATGTTTGCCCTTTACTTCATCCCTTATGCCTTGATGGTGGGTGAGTTGGGCTCTGCCTTTAAGAATGAGGGCGGCGGCGTCAGTTCATGGCTGCACCAGACCACCAACGCCAAGCTGGCTTACTACGCCGGCTGGACCTACTGGGCCTGCCACATTACCTACATCGCCAGCAAGGGCAGCGGCTTCCTGAAGGCGCTGAGCTGGGCCATTTTCCGCAACGCGGAGACCTACGATTCCTTCCCCACCCGCTACATCCAGCTGGCTACCTTCTGCATCCTGCTGCTGGGCTGCTACATTGCAAGTCTGGGTCTGAACCCCCTGAAAAAGCTGCTGACTGCCGCAGGCACCTGCACCTTCATCATGTCCCTGCTGTACATCGTGATGATGTTCGCTGCCCCGGCCATCAACCCCACGGCAGAGTACGTCCATGCCAACCTGAGCTTCAGCAGTATGATCCCCAACTTCAACGTCACCTACTTTACTTCTCTGTCCATTCTGGTGTTCGCTGTGGGCGGCTGCGAGAAGATCTCTCCCTACGTCAATAAGGTCGAAAACCCCAGCAAGGGCTTCCCCCGCGGCATGATTGCGCTGGCCGTCATGGTGGTCACCTGCGCCATTCTGGGCACGCTGGCCATGAGCCGCATGTTCGACCCCGCCGTCATCAACGCCAGCGCAGAGAGTTTCAACGCCTATGTCGCCAACAGTTCCTACTGGGCTTTCCAGAAGCTGGGTCAGTACTACCATGTGGGCGATCTGTTCATGATCATCTATGCCCTGTGCAACGTCATCAGCCAGCTCGCCGTGCTGATTTTGAGCATCGACGCACCGCTGCGTATGCTGCTGGATAACGAGCACACCAAGCAGTTCATCCCGCAGGCTCTGCACAAGGTCAATGCCCACGGCGTGCACAGCAACGGCATCAAGATGGTGGCGGTGCTGTCCGGCTCCATCATTCTGGCACAGTCCTTCGTGCCCGGTGCTGCTGCCGTTCTGCGTCAGCTGACCAAGCTGAACTCTGTGTGTATGCCCATGCGCTACCTGTGGGTGTTTGCCGCCTACATCGCCCTGCGCAATGCCTACGATACCATCCCCGCTGAGTACCGCTTTGTCAAAAATCAGGCCGTGGCCAAGTTCTTCGGCGGCTGGTGCTTTGCCGTTACTGCCGTGTGCTGCGTGCTGGGTATGTATGATAAGGACCCCTTTACCTTTGCACTGAACGTCATCACCCCCGTGGTGCTGACCGTGCTGGGATTCATTTTGCCCGCCCTTGCAAAGCGCGAGCAGACTGCTGCTAAAAAGTAACCTGAATATGCTTAAAAAGGGCCGGTCAGCACTGACCGGCTCTTTTCTCAGGAAATTAGGAGGTTTATTTTTATGATCGCATCCGAAGTCCGTGAAATGCTGTCCTTCATCGACGGCAACCCCACTGCATACCACACCACCGCCGCTGTGCGGGATATCCTGCTGAAGGCAGGCTTTGCCGAACTGCTGGAAAGCCGCAAGTGGGCGCTGGAACCCGGTAAGGATTACTTTGTCTGCCGCAACGGTTCCAGCATCATCGCCTTCCGCATGGGCGACCAGCTGGAAAATTACAGCTTCAACGTTGCCGCCGCCCATACGGATTCTCCCTGCTTCCGCATCAAGGAGAACGCCGAGATCCACATGGGGCAGAACTACACCAAGCTGAACACCGAGGGCTACGGCGGCATGATCTGCGCCACATGGATGGATCGTCCGCTGTCTGTGGCGGGTCGTGTGCTGGTGCAGGAGAACGGCGCTATCGTATCCCGTCTGGTGGCACTGGACCGCGACCTGCTGATGATCCCCAGTGTGGCCATCCACATGAACCGCGAGGTCAACGATAAGGCTTCCTTCAACAAGCAGGTGGATATGCTGCCCGTGCTGGGCGGTGCCTGCGAGGAGGGCGCGCTGAAAAAGCTGATCGCAGAGGAGCTGAAGGTGTCCGAGGCGCAGATCCTTGGCAGCGATTTGTTCCTCTATGTGCGGGAAAAGGCCACCGTCTGGGGCTGCAACGAGGAGTTCATCTCCTGCGGCCGTCTGGACGACCAGCAGTGCGTCTACGGCATCCTGAAAGGTCTGCTGACCGCCAAGAATGCCCGCTCCATCGGCGTGGCGGCCTTCTTTGATAACGAGGAGGTGGGCTCCGGCACCAAGCAGGGCGCAGCTTCCACCTTCCTGTACGATGTGCTGCACCGCATTGCCCAGAGCCTTGGCGGCAATGATGAGGACTTCCACCGTGCGGTGGCTTCCAGCTTTATGGTCAGCGCCGACAACGCCCACGCCGTGCACCCCAACCACCCGGAGCACACCGATGTGAACAACTGCACCTACATGAACAAGGGCGTGGTCATCAAGACCCACGCAGGTCAGAAGTACACCAGCGACGGCATGAGCGTTGCCGCTGCCCGGGAGCTGGCTGCCCGCGCCGGTGTGCCGTTGCAATACTTTGCAAACCGTTCCGATAAGGTAGGCGGCAGCACGCTGGGCAATCTGGCGATGGCACAGGTGTCCATGAACTGCGTGGACATCGGCCTGCCGCAGTTGGCGATGCACTCCTGCTACGAGACCGCCGGCGCAGAGGACACCCTCTCGCTCATCAAGCTGATGCAGGAGCTGTACAGCAGCCACTTTGAAGAGACTGCATTCGGCACCCTTTCCATCAGCAAGTAAACGGATAAAAGCATAAAAAGGACTGCTGTGCGCTGCTATGCACGGCAGTCCTTTTTGCATAAAAGCTGATTTTCAGTGGCCGGTTAAGCCCGGATATAGAAATCCGACGGTAGCTGTGGTAAAATAAGGCATCCGGGAGCGCCGGGCGCTCCGCTGCAACATCAAAAATGGAGGTTTTCTATGAAAAAGACCTATCGCTCGCTCTTTTGTCTGCTTGCGGTGCTGCTGCTCAGCGTCAGCGCGCTGCCCTCTGCTTCGGCGCTGTTTTCCAAGAAGCTCTACTATTATGGTGTAGTAGAGGGCGTCAGCCGCACCGTGGAGGGCAAGGTGGAGTCCATTCTGGTGACTGCGGAAGAGCAGGAAACCTATCAGATGATCGTCACTGACAGCACCGTCTGGCAGGACCATGACGAAAAAACCACCTCCGACCCCGCTACCCTTGCGGTAGGCGAGCAGATCTGCGTGGTGCACGACCCGGCTGTGATGATGTCGCTGCCGCCGCAGTCGGTGGCGTATACCGTCATCCGCAACTTCCCCGCAGGCACGGATCTGGAACAGGAAGCACGGGATGCCGCCTGCCCGGTGAAAAAGTTCTTCGCCGACACCCGCAAGGCCATTTCGGACTGGTTCTACCAGACCATGCCCATCTGAGCGTAACGTTCCCTCTATAACGCAAAAAAACTGTTGCCCCGTACCGGATGCCAGAACATCCGGGCAAAGGGACAGCAGTTTTTTTATGCAAGATTATGCGGTGGTTTGCGGCAAAAGCGCTGTATACCGCTATTTATTTTCGGGGGGGGGGGTAACGCGGAAGCGCTTTACCACCTGTTCCAGTGCGCTGATGTCCACAGGCTTGGACAGATGTTCGTCCATGCCGGCCTCCTTGCTCTTTTGCATATCCTCAAGGAAGGCGTTTGCCGTCATGGCAAGGATGGGGATCGTTCTGCCCAGCGGGTTTTCGCCGCTGCGGATGCGGCGGGTGGCTTCCAGGCCGTCCATCACCGGCATCTGTATATCCATCAGGATCATGTCATAGTCGCCGGGCTTCATGCTGGCAAAGGCATCCACGATCTCCTGACCGTTGGAGCAGATGGTGCAGCTTGCGCCTTTTGTTTCCAGCAGCATCTGCAAAATTTCAGCGTTGAGGGCGTTATCCTCGGCGCAAAGGAACTTCATGCCGGACAGGGGAGAAGTGGTCTCTTCTTCCTCCGGGAGCGCCTGCGCCTTTTGCACCGTGTCCGCTTCGGTGTCAATGGGAAATTCCAGCACCACCTCAAAGCGGGTGCCCTTGCCGGTGGCACTCTCTACGCTGATGGAGCCACCCATCAGGTCTATGACGCTTTTGGTAATAGCCATACCCAGACCCGTGCCCTGCACCTTGTTGGTGCCGGAGCGCTCCTCACGGGTAAAGGGATCAAAAAGGGTCTTTTGGTAGTCCTCGCTCATGCCGATGCCATCATCCTGCACCACAAAGCGGTATTTGGCGTAATGCTCGGTATGGGTAAGCTCCTCTACATCCAGCCGGATGTGCCCACCGGTGGGCGTGTACTTGACCGCATTGGAGAGGATGTTCAGCAGCACCTGATTCAGGCGGTTGGGGTCGGCCAGCACGTTTTCGTGCTGCACAAGGGTGTTTATCGTAAAGATCTGGCGGCGTTGGCCTGCCTGCTGGCGGATGATGCTGTCCAACTGGCTGACCTGCTGGGGCAGGTTCATCTTTTCCACATTCAGGGTGGTCTTGCCGCTCTCGATCCGGCTCATATCCAGAATATCGTTGATGATGCCCAGCAGCAGCTGGCCGGAGCTTTCCAGTTTGCCCAGATGCTCGGCCAGCTTTTCCGGCTGGTGCAGCTCGTTTTTCATCAGGGTGGTAATGCCGATGATGGCGTTCATGGGGGTGCGGATATCGTGGCTCATGTTGGAAAGGAAGTCCGTCTTGGCCTTGCTGGCCTTTTCGGCTACTTCCAGTGCGGCTTCCACCGCCAGCGTGGTCTGGTGCTCGCCTGTGCGGTCAGACAGATCCACGATGCACTTTTTTGCACCCTGTACATCATTGATAAAGCCGGTCACGTGGATATAGTGCGGCTCGCCGGTCTCCTGATGGATAAACTCCCGGTTCCATTCCTGCTGCGTGCCCGGATCCATCTGCATCAGATCGTCCAGCCGTGATCTGCAATTATAGCCCCCGGCAGAACATAGAACGTGGAAATCCTCTTGCACCGCTTCGGGGGAGATGCCCAGAATGCGCCGGACGTTGGGGCTGATGTATTCCACCTTGCCGGTGCCGGTGTCGATCATCAAAAACACATCGTCCACGTTGCGGGAAAGACTTGAGAACAGCTCCTCGCGCGCCAGCAGCTGCTGATCCTTTTTTTGCAGCTTTTGCCGGTTGCTCTGTACCACCAGCAGCAAAACGGCAACGGCCAGCATCCCCACGATGCTGGTCATCACAGCCATGGTGGTGTATTGCAGCCGGTTCATATTGGCGTTCACAACGCTTTTGGGAACAATGCCAAGGATCGTCCAGCTCTGGAAGGCGGCAGAACCATAAACCATGTAATAGCCGACGCCGTTGATGGAAAACTCAAGGTTGCCGGTCTTCCCGGCGGCAAAAGCCTTTTGCAGGGCAGTGATCTGTTCGTCCGTAAAGCCAGCCGAATTTTTGAGCATGGCAAGGATGTTGTGCACGCCGCGCATATCTTCACTGCTGCTGTCCAGCACCACACGGCCGTCCGGCAGCACGGCAAAGGTGCTGCCGTGCCCCTCAAAGGCAGAGATCTTCAGGGAGTCCACCAGATCTTTGTTGTTGTAGGTGACGGC
>ENA-ORCM01001688-ORCM01001688.1-human-gut-metagenome-genome-assembly--contig:-NODE-1688-length-17885-cov-39.875618_pt1 | contig 17885 bp, 15 predicted proteins | sample MGYA00242906_ERZ507928 | MGnify/ENA primary metagenome ERZ507928 (study PRJEB26167, sample SAMN06115497) | human gut metagenome | host: Homo sapiens | place: China:Shanxi | collected 2015-05-07...
TTAAAATCTCATTTTCAATGCAGCGCGATGCGTAAGTGGCCAATTTAATATTTTTGTCCGGATTAAAGGTATTGATCCCTTTGATAAGACCGATCGTCCCTATGGAAATAAGATCCTCCACTCCGACCCCTGTGTTATCAAACTTTTTTGCTATGTATACGACCAGCCGCAGATTGTGTTCGATCAGCTCCTTTCTCGCCCGCTCTGCATGCACGCCATCGAGCATGCGGATACAGTATGCCTCCCGCTCTCCCTCCAACGGCGGTGGCAGGATCTCTGCACCTCCGATATAGTGCACCTCATCTTCCTTTCGCAAAAAAAGGCTGCAAATCCCGGACAGAAAATGAACCTTTTCATATCTTGGCAGTACAAGTCTCATGATCATGTTTTGTTCCTCTTTCCTGACACTCCAGCATAGATGCATGAAGAATCATATCATATTCTTTTCCTTCCAATAATCCTTCATTTGCAATTCCAACCGTTGCCGGTCTTATCTCGACTTCGTGCCTTCCATTCTGAATTTTTATGCATGTGATCTCTGTCACCGGCAGAAGCCCCTCCTTCTGCCCCAGGGAACAATAAGGGATAAAATGTACCCTGTCCTTTTTCGGATTTAAGATCTTTGCGGCCACTTTTTTACTTAAAATACATACTGGTCTGTGATTGTACGGATCGCGCAGCTGGTTTCCACTGTCCCAGTACCCCATAATCTCCATCGCATGCCCCCGATGTACTAATATCACCGGAAAAAGCTGGTTTCCAAACTGTTTTCTACGTCCCAGATACCATGTGACAACCGACAGAACCAGTGCCGCAATGACCGCCTGAATCCAGAAAAATGTCATTCCTGTTGCACTGCTTCTCAATAATTCCATAACCCCGCCAAGGAAAATAACCATCAGATAAATGACTGCCCAGTTTTCCAAAAACTCACGCCACGAACTTTTTCCAAAACACAGAACAACCATTCCTGTATTGAGCAGGAAGTGAATCAGAATCGCCCTGCAAAAAGGCTCCGTAACGGTCAATGTAATGATCAGAGTTCCTATGGATGACAGAAATGCAATAAACCACAGTCTTCTTCCCTTTACCCTGCGTCGCAAAAGACAATTTGCGCCCGCAAGCGCAATAAAATCCATCCACAGATTCTGTAACAGATAGACATCTGCATAAAAAATATATATTTGGAACCACTCCCTCCTTTTCCTTCTCCATAGTCACATTATATTTTTTTAGAACCATCTTTTTTGTCAAAACACTTCCTCTACTTTCAGAAGTTCATCCAGTTTTTCTGACAAAAAAAGACCGTTACACGAAAACCTTATGATCTTCATGTAACGATCCTGTCATCTTCTTATGTAATTATCTTCTGGAATTCTTAAGGAAATCCGGAATCTTGATATCCATCTGCTGTACAGAGCTTTCTGGCTGGCGTGGTTTCTGAATACCAGAGAAAGTTGGTGCCGGATTTGGCTGTACCGGAGCTGTATAACCAGCCTGTGCTGCTGGTCTTGGTGTTACAGGTGCTGTTGGTCTTGGAACGGTTCCCATGTTCTGATACTGCATCTTAGGAACAATTTTGCTTGCTGCGTTTGCACCGGCAGTCTCAAGTCCTGTTGCAATAACCGTAATGGTTGCCTCATCTGTCATAGACTCATCAAACTTCGCACCGAAGATAATATTGGCATCATCTCCTGCAAGATCCTGTACATAGCTTGCTGCATCATTTGCATCCATTAAGGAGATATCTCCGGAAATATTAATAATAACGTGTGTTGCACCGTTAATGGTTGTCTCAAGTAATGGGCTGGCAACTGCGAGTTTTACAGCTTCGATTGCCTTGTCGTCTCCCTTGGCAGAACCAATACCGATATGTGCAAGTCCCTTGTCCTTCATAACGGTGGAAACATCCGCAAAGTCAAGGTTAATGAGTGCAGGTAAATTGATAAGGTCTGTGATTCCCTGTACTGCCTGCTGTAATACTTCATCTGCCTTCTTCAATGCATCCGGCATTGTAGTACGTCTGTCTACGATCTCTAATAATTTATCATTTGGAATGACGATCAGTGTATCTACGCTCTCTTTTAAACGTTCAATACCACCGGTTGCGTTCAACATACGCTGTTTTGCTTCAAATTTGAAAGGTTTTGTAACAACACCTACCGTTAAGATTCCCTGCTCTTTTGCGATCTTGGCAACGACTGGTGCGGCACCTGTACCGGTTCCACCACCCATACCACAGGTAACGAAAACCATGTCTGCACCTTTCACTGCAGCTGATAACTCCTCTGCGCTCTCTTCCGCTGCTTTCTGTCCAACCTCAGGCTGTGCTCCTGCACCAAGTCCTTTGGTAAGCTTCTCACCAATCTGGATCAATGTCGGTGCCTTACATAACTGTAATGCCTGCTTATCTGTGTTGATACCAACAAACTCAACACCACCAATATTTTCATCGATCATTCTATTTACAGCATTATTGCCAGCTCCTCCAACTCCGATCACGATAATTTTTGCACTGGCATCTGCTTCTGTTGTTCTAATTTCCAGCAAGGTAGTTCCTCCTTCATATCTCCCTATATTTATGTCAAATTTGATAACCAGACAAACTTATTTCTACTTTGTTTAGTTATCTACTCTCAAAATCATACTATATTTTGCGTTTTTTAACTCTTATAATCTATAATATAATTTTTCACACAACAAATCAACCGCTTTTTCAAAAAAAATCAAGTTTTTTTACGGTTTTTATTGTTCCACTGGCGGCATATCTTCCGCCGGTGCATTTTCGGCTGGCTGCTGCTCTTCGGCCGGTGTATTCTCTGCCGGCACATCCTGTGCAGGTTGTTCTTCCGCTGGCGTGTCCTCCGCCGGCTGTTCTTCCGCTGGTGTATCTGCCGACGGCTCCTCAGAAGGCTCTTCTGTCGTCTCCTCTTCTGTTTCCGATTGTTCTTCTGCCCTGTCCCAGATAATGTCGGTCGTCTCCGGCGTCCATGTCTCTAAATGGAGTGTGCCGCTAAGTCCGTCAAGCTGTGGCAAAATAATGGATAACCTCACAACTTTCTGCGACAGGTTGTCCTCAGAACCAATTTTCACCTGGATTGTTCCATAGTAAAGCACCGGCTCCATGTTACTGTCATACTGGATCTCATCCGGGAGCAGATTATATTTTTTCAAAGTCTGTGTCAGGTTCAGTAAATCCCGCAAAATATCACTGTTCTCTAATTGCAGTTTCTCATAAAGTACCACTTCCTCACAGGAGATTCCTGTGATCTTTGGCACACCGTCAATCACTTCCGTAGATGTCTCGACTACAAATCCATCTTTGTCAAAATAAGCATTCTGACCAATGGAATTAATATAAAGATAGCCGAGCATTCCTTTTTCGTAAACTTTAATATGTACGGTATGGGGATTGTCCAGTGAAACCTCCATCGTATCTACAAACGGAACTTCCCCGATATCCACAAATCTGTATTTCAGATCTACATACAGGGAATTCCAGGAATATTCATCATTCAGCACCATGTTTTCAATTTGTGTGGAGCTGTACAGTTCATTTCCCTCCACAACAACATTTTCCACGGTAAAAACATTCATGACAATAAAAACGCCTGCTGCGATAAGCAGAATCAATATCAACAGGATGTACAATCCTATCTTTCTGCGCTTTTTTCTTCTTCTCTCTTCTTTTATCATATTTAATTAACCTCAAATTTAATTCCTTTTGCCACGGAAAGCGCAAGCCCCATCTCTGCAAGCAGGAATAAAACCGAAGTACCTCCATAACTGATAAACGGCAGTGAAATACCGGTATTCGGGATCGTATTGGTCACAACCGCAATATTTAAAATAACCTGGATGGACAAATGCGCCATAATACCAACCACGACCAGCGCCCCATAAAGGTCTGACGCATTATTGGCAATGATCATAAATCTCCAGATCATCAGCAGAAACAATAAGATCACGCACACCGCACCAAAAAGTCCAAGTTCCTCACAGATAACAGAGAAAATCATATCATTCTGCGCCTCAGGAATAAATCCCAGCTTCTGCATACTCTCGCCAAGCCCTTTTCCAAATAAACCGCCGGAACCGATCGCATACAGTCCCTGTAAGGTCTGATAACCCTTCTCGTAGGCTTCCGGATTCAGCCAGATCTTGATACGATCCATCCGGTATGCCTCAAAACTGATGAAAACAACACCTACCACACCGACTGCCGCTGCCATCAACACAAAGTGGGAATACTTCGGACTGGCAACAAACAACATACAGACTGCAATTCCAAGTATAATGATTGCAGTACTTAAGTTATTATAGGCGACCACCGCAACGATTGGGAGCACAATGACCATAATCTTGACAAGACTCATGAACTCTCCCATCTTTTGTGGTGTCTTATAAATAACCGTTGCCAGAAAAATAATAACCGCAAACTTGGCAAACTCTGACGGCTGGAAAGATAACGGCCCGATTTTTAACCATCTCGCCTGACCGTTTGCCTCTGTACCAATAAAAATAACGGCGGTACAAAGCACGATAGCTGCCAGATACGCCATGGAACTCACCTTCATCCAGAACCGATATGGGATTTTCGATACAATATACATACCTACAATACCGAGCCCTGTTGCAAACAACTGTTTTTTTACAAAATAGGAAGCATCCCCAAACTTATTGGAACCTGCATAGGAACTGGTACTGTACAACATGACCAATCCAAAACACAAAAGAAAAATGATCAGAAACAAAAGACTGTAATCGAAATATTTAATTGGCTTTTTTTTCTTTTCCGTCTGCTGACCTCTTGCCATTCCAATTCCTCATTTCTTATTTACTGCACGTCATGCCATTATGCCTGACATTTTTTATTCTGCCAGATTGCGCACGTATTCCTTAAAAATGCGTCCGCGCTCCTCATAGTTTGCGAACATGCCCCAGCTTGCACATGCAGGGGAAAGCAATACCGCATCCCCGCTCACTGCGTTTGCATAACAGGTGTCAATTGCCTCCTCAAATGTATCACAGAGTATGACATCCTCAAAGCCATGTTTCTTCGCACATTCCGCAATCTTTTCCTTCGTCTGACCGATCAGCACGAGTTTCTTCACCTTGCCGTCAAAACTCTCAATCCACTCATCATATTCAGACTGTTTGTCATAACCTCCACCGATCAACAGTGTCGGACGGTTCATCGCGCGGATTCCCTGGATTGCCGCATCCGGGTTTGTTCCCTTGGAATCATTGTAAAACTTCACGCCGCGTTTTTCTGTCACATACTCAATTCTATGCTCGACTGCCTGGAAACGTTTCAGCACTTCCACAATTTTATCCATCGGCACACCAAAGCTTAACGCCATTCCAACGGCAGCCATGACATTCTCATAATTGTGTTTTCCCAAAATATTCAGCTCGTTTACATTGATCACTTTTGCGTCTTTTGTGTCTGTTGTGCCGTCCGCATAAAAAATATCTTCTCCGTCCAGATAAAGTCCCTTTTCCAGTTTGCGCTTGCTGCTGAAAAATACAACTTTTGTCTGAAGTGTCTCGCCAAACCTGCGAAGCACTTCATCCTCATAATTCAACACACAGGTATCCCCGGCGGTCTGATTCTTCGTAATGCTCTCTTTTGTCTCGATATAACATTCCATCGTATGATGACGGTTCAGATGATCCGGTGTGATATTTAAAATAGCTGTCACTTCCGGCGCAAACTCATGTGTTGTCTCTAACTGGAAGCTGCTGATCTCTGCGACTGTCACAGTATCCTCTGTCGTGTCTGCCGCTACCGATGTGTATGGGATTCCAATATTGCCGACCACTTTCACATCATCGAAATAATTCGCCATGATCTCACCCACAAGCGAAGTTGTCGTAGTTTTTCCGTTTGTTCCGGTAATTGCAATAATTCTTCCTTTTGCAAAATGATAGGCAAGTTCGATCTCGCCCCAGATTGGAATCTGTCGGTTTCGAAGTTCATTGACCATCGGAAGATCCGTCGGTACACCCGGACTTAGCACAACAAGATCAATGCGTGCCATATCTTCCGGTGCAAGTTCTCCCAAAAGGATCTCTGCTCCGGCAAACACCGGATTTTTGCCGATCAATGCTGCCACATCCAGATCTTTATTGCCATCAAAAAGTACAAATGTGATTCCTTTTTCTCTGAGCAGTTCTGCGGCTGCAGCTCCGCTTTTTCCAGAACCTACTACTAACACTCTTTTTCCTTCTAAATTCATCGTCTTATCCTTCCAATCTCCTGCCACGAATCCGGCAGGTCATTTTGCAATTTTCCAATGCAATTTATAAGCCTAATAATGCAAGCATGCAAAGCAATGCTGTCACGATTGCAAACACTGCAACAACTCTCGTCTCTGACCATCCACCAAGCTCAAAGTGATGATGGAGCGGAGCCATTCTGAAAATTCTCTTTCCAACACCTGTTTTTTTCTTGGTGTATTTAAAATAAGTAACCTGAACCATAACAGAAATGACTTCTGCCAGATAAATCAGTCCGACAATCAGGATATATAATGGCATCTGGAGCATATAGGCAGTTGCCACAACAAAGCCGCCCAGTGCCAGGGAACCGGTATCTCCCATAAAAACGCTTGCCGGATATACATTAAATAATAAAAATCCAAGCAGGGCTCCTGCTACTGCACAGGTGATCGGAGCGATCCCGGCATTTGTCCCGATCGCCACAACTGAAAAAAAGGTTGCAACCATAATCGTAACGCTTGACACAAGCCCATCCACACCATCCGTAAAATTCACACCGTTTACGGTTCCGATCACTGCAAAATAAAGCAGCGGAATCGCAAGCCATCCGATATTTAAGTACTTTCCGCCGGAAAATGGGATCAACATAGTAAGTTCAATTCCGGAATAACGCACCATGTAAACTGCAAATACTGTTGTCACAATAAACTGTAAGATCATCTTCTGCCACGGGAGCAGTCCGTCTGATCTGCGGAGCACTACCTTCAGATAATCATCCAGAAAACCGATCACACCGAATCCTACGGTCATAAAAAGGATTGGGATAATTCCCGGATAATCTTTGACATAAAACAGGGAGGTAATGATAATACTTGCCAGTATCATAAGTCCACCCATAGTCGGGGTTCCATTTTTCTTCAAATGGGATTCCAACTCTTTACGCTCCGTCTGCCCCACCTTTAACCGTTTCAAAAAGGGGATCACGATCGGTCCTAAAATGGCACTGATAGCAAAAGAGATCAAAACTGGTATCACTATTTCATAATTCATGACTAAACACCTCTTGTATTTTTTCTAACGTTCAATTCGCCTAACTAGTATACGTTATTTCATCTCATTTATCAAGGTAAGGCAAAATGTTTTCGAATATTTCCTTCGCCACAGGAGCAGCGATCGTTCCGCCGTAATAAATCCCCTGCGGATTGTTAATAACAACAAGCACAAGCACCTGCGGATTGTCAGCGGGCGCAAATCCGAGAAACGATGAAATGTATTTATGGTCGCTTCTTGGAAGTGTCTGTGAGGTTGCTGTCTTTCCGCCGATGGAAAAGCCCTCAATTTTGGCATTTTTTCCGGTTCCCTCTGACACCACTTTCTCCAGCAGATAGCGCATCGTTTCCGAAGTTTCTGCTGTGCAGATATTCTCATGCGTTTCATAGGAGAACGTTTTTACTGTATTTCCGTCCGCATCCTGCACGCTTACGCCAAAATGTGGTGTCACGCGCATTCCCCCATTAATAATAGAAGATACCGTCGTAACAAGCTGGATGGGGGTAATCTGAAACGACTGCCCGAAAGAGATCGTGGCAAGTTCCACCGGACCGATATTTTCCGTCTTATGCATGATTGTTCCCGCTTCCCCCGGAAGATCAATATTCGTTTTGGATAACAGCCCGAACTGTTTGAAGTAACCGACAAAGTTCTCCGCGCCTAACCGCTCGCCAAGTTCCATAAAAACCGGGTTGCAGGAGTTCATGATCCCTGTCTCAAATGTTTCCGCACCGTGCCCTGTCGTTCTCGCGCACCGGATTCTTCTGTCCTCCACTATTTTATAGCCCGGGCAGAAAAATGCATCGTCCAGTTTTACCACTCCCTCTTCTAACGCTGCCGCTGCCGTAATAATCTTAAATGTGGAACCCGGCTCATAGGTATCACTGATGCACTGGTTTCGCCACATTTTATTCAACAGATTCTGTTTTTCTTCCGCTGACACAGCTTCCCCGTTGTCCCCAACCAGTATAAACGGATCGTTCAGGTCAAACTCAGGATAATTCACCATCGCCATAAGTTCACCGTTCTGCGGGTTCATCACGATCACGGAAACACTGTCCGCCGATTTTTTCGTGCAGACTTTTTTTGCCGCCTGCTCACAGTACATCTGAATATTGTAATCTAATGATAAGCAAAGGTCATAACCGTTCACGGGTTCTAATCTGCTCTCCCCGGCATTCTCAATCTCAATTCCTCTCGCATCGGTTAACGTGAGGATTTTTCCGTTGGTTCCCTGAAGGTATTCATCATACTTTACTTCAAGCCCCAAAATACCTTGATTGTCGGCCCCGGTAAATCCAAGTACTTTGGAAGCAAGCGTCCCATAAGGGTAATATCGTTTATAATCCTCATCCACTTTCACTCCAGAGAGTCCATAGGCTCTGATTGCATCCCCGGTCTCCTTTGCGACATTTGTTTTCACTCGCTCGATGGAACTGACTTTCTCCACGCGCTTTCTCGCAGTCTCTTCCGGAATGCCAAGTTCTCTCACAAGCATCTCAATGACTTTCTCGGGTTCTTCTATCTGGTTATGGATCACGGAGATCGTGCACACAGATTTGTTTGTGGCAAGCACTGTGCCGTTTGCATCCAAAAGTTTTCCCCGTGCCGCCTTAATATCACGTTCCCTCTCATGAAGATTCTCCGCTTTATTTCCATAATATTCGGAGCAGAATATCATCAGATAGACCAGTCTTCCAATCAGAAACATCATAATAAAAAAAACTGCCATGAATACGATCATAACCTTTTTGCGATTAAAGGTCTTATTCCGATACATAAAACAAAAACCTCATAAAAGTCTTCCTTGCATTTTATTCCAACTTTTATGAGGTTATGTTTCTATTCACTGTTATCGGATGTTGTTCCTGCTTCTTCTGCATTTACACCATCATTTTCGGCGTTTTCTTCGTTGTTTTCCTCGGCTCCCGGAATATCTTCCATAGTATCCGGCACATCATCTGTTCCTTCCGGTTCTTCCTCCGAAATATTTTCCATATTTCCTGTCACACGGTCTGTCACAGCGGCTGCGCCTGTATCTGTTCCGGTAATATCCCATCCGGAATGTAAGCCGGTCGTCTCCTCATCCGGATAAATATTCATATAAGGAAGTACTTCTTCTAAAATCTCCCTCACAATATTCTGTGCAAATGTACTGTGTGGCTGATCCTGTGAGTTCGGCTCATCCACAAAACAGTAGATCATTAACTGAGGATCGTCCACCGGTGCAAAACCGATAAAAGAAACCAGATAGTTCACACCATCACGCGGCACTTTTTGCGCCGTTCCGGTTTTACCTCCCATGGAGTAACCGTCTACTTTTGCCGTATTTCCGGTACCGGATGTCACGGTTGAATACATGTATTGTTTTAATGTATCACTTGTTGTCTTAGATACTGTTTCACGCAGCAACGTCGGGGAAATATCCTGAATCGTATTTCCATTCTGATCCGTGATCTTGCTTACCACTCTCGGCTGATATAACTTACCGCCATTGACCAGAGAACAGAAAGCAGTTCCAAGCTGGATCATCGTGGTGTTAAAGTTCTGTCCGAAAGCATTGGTTGCAAGACTCAGCTGTGATGTTGTATCCAATGTGTAAATCAGGGAATCTGTTCTCGATTCTCCCGGAAGATCAATGTTCGTTTTCTGTCCAAATCCAAAAATCTGCTGGTACTCCGTGAAATTCTCTGCCCCGATCCGGTAGGACATCTGCATCAGGGCATCATTACAGGAATTCATCAATGTCTGTTCCAAAGTCTGCATTCCGTGTCCACCTTTTCTATAGGCAACACATTTTACGGTAAATCCGCTGAGCTGTTCGGCTCCATCACAGAAAAAGGTATCATTGGTCGACAGTGTTCCTGTCTCAAGCCCGGCTGCAACCGTAAATGGTTTTGCCGTTGATCCCGGCTCATAAGTATAGGTCAGACATATGTTCTGCCACAACTGATTTAACGCTTCGAGTCTCGCATCATCATCCATCGCATCGATCTCTTCCTGTGTATAATACTCAGATAAATCCCATGGATTGCTCAGATCGTAGTTTGGATACTGTGCCATTGCAAGGACATCGCCATTGTCCGGTTTCATGATGAGCACGCCGATTCTTGTTGCTCCGCCCTCACCCTCTCTGTAACCATCTGTATAGGCCTCATTAAACTCCTGTATTTTCTTCTCTACCACCGACTGGATCGTCGCATCGATCGTTGTCACTAACGTATTGCCGTTGACTGCCGGTTTGATCGTTTTTTCAAAATTACTGTCTGAATTCAGATATCCATACTGTCTGCCGTTAATTCCATTTAACGTGTCATCATAATAATTTTCCAGTCCATTAATTCCAAGGTTACCGGATGTTGTGAACCCGATCACGGAACTTGCCAGTTTTCCATATGGATATTGTCTCTGGTATTCTTTTTCAAACCAGACACCCTTGATATATGGATTTACCAGTTTTCCCTTTTCATCCCGCTCCTCCTGCAGATTTACAAAAGGCTGGATCGTATCATAGGACAAACGCTTGGCAAGCACAATGTATCTGCTGTCCGGAGAGTCCTTCAGGTAAGAATAAAGCTGTTCACTTGTCAGATCCGGGAAGCAGCTTACAAGCGCATTGATCGTCGGCTCCACATATTTTTCATCATCATTTAAAACGGAACAGTCCAAAATCACATTATAGACTGCGATACTCGTTGCCAGAACAGTTCCTTTTGCATCTACAATGTCACCTCTCTGATAAGGAATTGTCTGGCTGTCATAGCCCTGCTGTGCCAGAACGATTTTCTCATATTTTTCTCCACTGGTGTATTCAATATACATCAGTCTTCCGATGAGTCCGATCATAAGCGCTGCAACAACGGTAAACATGACGATCATTTTTTTCTGCATGCGCTTTGGGAACTTTAACATCGGCTTTTTCGGTCTTCTTTTTGCCATTCTACCACCTGAATTATTTTTTTGCCTGAAAATTCCCCCTATTGTGGGATTTCATTATACTGATTCATGTAGTCTGTCTTATCTACAGAGTAGTAGACGATCTGATCCTGTGTTGCATAAAACATACCAAGTTCATTGATTGCCTTCTCCTTGATTGCATCGAGATCTACTGCGGTATTAATTCTCTTGTAAGCCTCGTCATTGTCAGCCTTAAGGTCTGTCACCTGGCTCTCTAAGCTTGCGATTTTTTTCATTCTTGCAGTCACATCGGACTGAAGCTTAATATAAGCTCCACAGAAAATGCCAAATACGGTCACTGCCATTGTCAGGAATACAACATAACTTTTGCTCATGCGAAGCGCTTTTTCCTGATTTCTGGCTGCGGCACGTCTGCGTTTTCTCAGCTCTTCCTCGCGTTCCCGCTCCTGTCTGTCTCTGCGCTCTTTGCGGTAATCCGGCATCGCCTCCATACGGCGTACGGTGTTGCCATCTACCTGATATGCTGCTCTATTTCGATTGTTGTGATTTACTGTTCTGTTCGGCATCTGCTACACCCTTTCAAAAACTCTTAATTTTGCACTCTTGGAACGGGAGTTCACTTCTAATTCTTCCTCGGAAGGAAGAATCGGTTTTCTTGTGACTACCTTTCCCTTGGATTTTTTACCACATACACACACTGGAAAATCGCTTGGACAGGTACATGGGTTCTCATTTCGTTTAAAATTCGTCTTTACAATTCGATCCTCTAAGGAATGGAACGTGATAATGCAGATTCTTCCACCCGGATTCAAAAGGTCGATCATATCATCCAGATTATTCTGCAGTACTTCTAACTCTTTGTTCAGCTCAATACGGATTGCCTGAAACGTTCTTTTTGCCGGATGTCCACCGGTCACCTGAACTTTCATTGGAATGGAAGCCCTGATGATCTCCGTCAGTTCTCCGGTTGTCTCGATCGGTTTCTTTGCCCTCTCCTGCACGATGTGTTTTGCAATATTTTTTGCAAACTTGTCCTCACCATAATCACGGATGATACGGTAAAGATCCATCTCACTGTATCCGTTTACAATATCTTTTGCAGTCAGGCTCTGTCTGTCATCCATTCTCATATCAAGTGGAGCATTCTCATCACGGTAAGTAAAACCACGCTCCGGTGTATCTAACTGAAACGAAGATACGCCAAGATCCAACACGATTCCATCCACCTTTTCCACGCCAATGCGGTGAAGTTCCTCTTTCATGTTGGCGTAATTGCTTCGGATAATGGTGATCTTGTCACCAAATTCCTTTAATCTTTCTCCGGCGGCTGCGATTGCATCCGCGTCCTGATCGATTCCGATCAGCCTGCCTTTTTCTGATAACCGTGAAGCCACCTGGTAAGCATGTCCGCCACCGCCAAGTGTTCCATCCACATAGATTCCGTCAGGCTTGATATTCAAATTTTCAATTGTCTCATTTAGTAATACTGAATAATGATTAAATTCCATTGTGATCCTCTCTGCCTGACTTTTGCTCTGGCTCTCTTTTTTTATTCTCTGTGGATCAGATGCTGAACCCTAAATCTGCCATGTGTTCTGCAATCTCATCCATCTCATCTTCATCATATGTATTCTCCTGCCATCTGTCTTTGTCCCAGATTTCCACTCTGCTTAAGACTCCGACTAAAACGACATCTTTTGTCAGATTTGCATATTCTCTTAAAACTGGTGGAAGAAGGATTCTTCCCTGCTTGTCCAGTTCACAGGAAGCTGCTCCTGCAAAAAAGAAACGTGAAAACTTTCTTGCATCCTTGGAAGTCATGGAAATATTTCTAAATTTTTCTTCGATGTTGTGCCATTCTTCTAACGTATACACAAATAAGCATCCATCAAGTCCCTTTGTCACTACAAATTCATCGCCAAGCTGCTCTCTGAATTTTGCCGGAACTATCAGTCTGCCTTTTGGATCAACTGTGTGGTTGTATTCTCCCATAAACATGACACAATCACCTGCCTTTGTGCGGCAGCTGGTTCCTCTTGATTTTCCATTTCTGTGGTCATTTGCCACCACTTCGAACCATTCTCTACCACTTTCCACCACTTTTAAACATATATTAGACTATTCTTAAGAAAAAATCAATATTTTAGCGCAAAAAAATAATGCCAGACCAGTTATTTCCTGATTTGGCATTATTTTCCATTCTTCTCTACTTACTTCTTTCTGTTTCCTCGATATACTCTTCAATCAGCTGATCGAGTTTTGTACTTTTTTGATAGTAATTATCAAATTTATCCTGTCGTAAAAGTGCCTGATCCAGTTCAAATCGAACGGATTCGATTTCCTGCTGTAACTCACTCAACTTTCTCATATGAATCCTCCTGATTTCCTCAATGGAAAATGCAATTTTACAAATTCAAATTTCTGCTAATTGCCGGAGCAGAGAATAGTCCCTTTTTCTTTTCCCCTTTTTCTTTTCCTCTCTTTTATATTCTCCATATTACTATCCGCAGATTCAAAAATCAAATGAATTAGGTGATGAGTTTTCTCCAAAATTCGACATTTCCAAACGGATTTTTTCACAATTGCACGTATTTCCTACAAAAACAGCGCACCCATTTTTCGACTTTGGATGCGCTGTTTATAAAAAATTAATATTTGATTCGTATGTTTTCCTATCGTTTTTGTATGTTTTTCATTTTTCAGGAATGTTTTAACCGGAATTCTGCCCTTTTCTCGGCGAGTAAATGTATCATTGTCTCCATTGCCTTGTAGTTCACCTCCACAATGTGATGGATATCATCCTCCACATCATGCTTTCTCACAAGATAATCATCATGGGATTTCTGGATAAAATCACAAAGATTTTTGGCATTTTTAAATTCCAGATGATCTGCTTTATGCGGTTTTGCAGCGTCCGTCTTGATATATTTCCGCAGATCCCGCTTTAATTTTTCCTCGTAAGAGCAGTGATCCTTCAGACTTCCCGGATAGATTTTATTGTGCGGATAAGTAAAATAATCTGCCAGATAGTGGCTGATCTGTCCAAGATCCATGTAATACTTGCGTCCTTTTTTCTTCTCCACCAGTTTTCTACCCTCGGAAAGGCGCTCAATATGGCGTCTGATATCCGGGTAAGTTCCGTCCATCTCATGGCGCTTATAGACGAAAGATGGCTTAATGTCCGGCAGGACACTTCCGATGTAAAAAGATAATTTATGTTTTTTTAGATCATTGTCTTCCATATTATTTACAATGTAACGTGCCAGTGAAATATGTGATTTTTTTCTCATAAGTACCGCCTCCAAACAGGAATCTTTTTGTTTTTCCAACTCCCATACTACATCTCCGCGGCAAAAGAAACAAGGGTATCTTTGTAAACTTTTTGTGTAGTTTTTGTGTTTTAAAGCACTGGAATCCTGCTTTACAGATGTAAATTTTCTTATCCTGCTTTTTTATGGTCTGCACAAATGGAGCATGTGCAGACCAGTTTCATACCTGTATTAATTATTCATATTTACAGTTGCACTCGAAGCTTGCGCACTCTGTCTCTCCACAGGTGCAGGCTCCGGCACCGGAAATACCGATATGATCTGCGTGACATTTCTCATTTTCATTGAAACGGCAGTGTGCTGCCTCACACGCAACGTCGATTTCCTTAGAAACATCTCTTAATGCGTTACAGGCTGCACCGTTTGTTCCGCGGTCTTTGAAACTTCCGCAACAGGTGCTCTGTGCTTCGGTTGCTTCGCGTCCCTCCACCTGAATGTCGCCTTTGCAGCAACAGCCGTCTTCATTATTGTAGGTGCAGCTTTTCACTGAACAATCCAAATATGCCATACTTTTTTCTCCTTTTCATTCAAATCTGTCTAGCCAATTGCGAAACTCATTATAATCGTCTTTCATGTCTTTTGTTAATTTTTCACAATTCAACTTAGATTTTCATGAGTTTCGCAATTGTCTTAGATTAGTATGGCGATTTTTGAAAAAAATATGCAAAAGAGCATATGCCATAATTTTCTGACATATGCCCTTCTTTCAATTTTTATTCATTTTTATTTTAATGCGGCAGGATTGATCTTCTTTGTTGCGATCTCATCCTTTAACATTGCAAGGAACTCTTCTTTTGGAACGGTTGTGGTAGCCTGCTCACCGTGAAGTCTGTAGCTTACCGTTCCGTCTTTGACCTCGTTCTTACCAAGAATGATGAGGTAAGGAACTTTTTCTACCTGTGCTGCTCTTACACGATAACCGAGTTTCTCGGCACGCTCGTCGATCTCCACACGGATATCATTCTCATCCAGATAATTAAGAAGTTCATGAGAATATGCATTTAACTCTTCGTCCTCGTTCTTGACCGGAATGATTCTTGCCTGAACCGGTGCTAACCAGAGTGGCAGATTTCCTTTTGTTTCCTCTAAGATATAAGCCATGAAACGGTCAAGGGAACCAAGGATTGCTCTGTGTAAAACAACCGGTGTTTTCTTTGTGCCATCTTTGTCAATGTATGTCAGATTGAATTTTGCAGGCAAGCAGAAATCAAGCTGGCAGGTGGAAAGTGTGTATTCATTTCCGATTGCCGGTTTTACATTTACATCAAGTTTTGGTCCGTAGAATGCAGCCTCTCCGATTTCTTCTGTATATTCGATTCCAAGGTCATTTAATACTTTTCTCAAAGCGTCCTCAGCGGTGTTCCACATCTCATCATCATCATGATATTTTACTTTATCAGCAGGATCTCTTAAGGAGAGCACGCAACGGTAATCTGTGATGTTGAAATCCTTGTAAGTATCAAAAATCAGATCTACAACCTGTGAGAACTCTGACTCAATCTGTTCCGGTGTCACGAAAAGATGTGCGTCGTTCTGGCAGAAATGACGTCCTCTCTCGATACCTTTTAAAGTACCGCTGGCTTCGAAACGGAAGTCATGTGCGATCTCACCGATACGGATCGGAAGATCTTTGTAGGAATGCATTCTGTTTGCATAAATCATCATATGATGCGGGCAGTTCATTGGACGGAGAACAAAGGACTCTCCCTCCACTTCCATTGCAGGGAACATATTGTCTTTGTAGTGATCCCAGTGGCCGGATGTTTTGTATAAATTAACGGTACCAACACATGGTGTCATGACATGAAGATATCCAAGCTTTCTCTCTTTTGCTTTGATATAGTTTTCAAGTTCCTGCCATACCGTGTATCCCTTTGGAAGGAACATTGGAAGTCCACGTCCAACGAGATCATCTGACATGAAAAGATTCATTTCTTTACCGATTTTTCTGTGGTCACGGTCTTTTGCTTCCTCAAGAAGTTTTAAGTGCTCCTCTAACTCTTCCGGTGTTGGGAAACATACACCGTAAATACGCTGCATTACGTGATTGTTTGCATCCCCTTTCCAGTATACGCCGGAGTATTTTACAAGTTTAAAGTTCTTGCATAACTTTGTATTGTCTACGTGAGGTCCACGGCAGAGATCCGTGAAATCTCCCTGATCGTAAACAGAAATGTTTCCATCTTCCAGACCTTCAATTAAGTCCAGTTTGTATGGATCATCTTTGAACATTTCCATTGCTTCTGCTTTGGAAATCTCACGTCTGTAAATCTTCTTGCCTTCTTTGCAGACTTTCTTCATCTCTTTCTCGATTGCTGCAATTGCTTCGTCGTTGATGATATCATCGCCAAGGTCAATATCATAATAGAAACCTTCTTTTACAACTGGTCCTACCCAGAACTTTGCCTGTGGGTATAAGTGTTTTACTGCCTGTGCCATCACATGTGCGCAGGAATGGTTTAAAGTATTCAGTCTTTCGTCTGCTTTAAAATCTACCATTTTCTTCATTTCCTTTCGCTATATAAAAATAAGTTTCTGTAGGAAGTATCTCCGATTCTCTGTACAACATAAAAAATCCCTGATACTGCATTCCTACAATATCAGGGACGATATACTTATCGTGGTTCCACCCATCTTCATCTCTCCGTCTTACCAGACATCAATCTTCTTACTGCCTGTCCATTCCAAAGAAATCTCATTCTTGATTGTAACGGTATCACCGGACCGGATTGGGGTCACTCAGAGTTGGTCTTCACATAATTCTTAGCCGGAACGCTCACACCAAACGCCTTCCTCTCTGGGACTTTTGCTTATGCTACTCTTCTCTTCATCGTTTTGACTAGGGTCATTCTATACCCTTTTCTTCTATCTGTAAAGTATTTTTTACAATTCCGATATGACGGACTATCTTCCGCAGCAGTATTTGTACTTCTTACCGCTTCCGCATGGGCATGGATCGTTACGTCCGACTTTTTTGCCTACATGAACAGTGCCGGATTTCTTCTGCTCTAAGAATAAAGTTTTTCTCTTCTCATCATCGAAAATCTCTTTCCACTGTGGTAATTCATATAACCAGTCTGCTTTTGCGTCAACCATGTTTTTGTATAATTTTTCTTTGTCAAAAACAAGGTTAACTTTTGTATCTTCTTCCATGGTGTCGATTGGATTAGCCTCTACCAAGCTGTCGTTGATTCCGTCTAAGAATCCTGTCATCTCCATAACACTGAGGTTGTACTTCTCTGCAAGCTCTTTTACAGTTCCTTCTACTTTCTCATCTGGATTTGTTAAAAGCTGTTCGTATACGCCCTTCTCTAAAAGGAAGTATCTCTGCCAGAATCTCTGTAATTCACCTCTATCTGCTTT
>ENA-ORCM01001691-ORCM01001691.1-human-gut-metagenome-genome-assembly--contig:-NODE-1691-length-17856-cov-10.954666_pt1 | contig 17856 bp, 16 predicted proteins | sample MGYA00242906_ERZ507928 | MGnify/ENA primary metagenome ERZ507928 (study PRJEB26167, sample SAMN06115497) | human gut metagenome | host: Homo sapiens | place: China:Shanxi | collected 2015-05-07...
CTGGCTACCGGCAACGGCCGCTGCAATCTGGACAACACCGCCATTGCGCCGGAAAAGGTTTTCCCTTTTCAATCGTATTGGTAATATTTCCGCAGCTATCTACAATCGCATAATCAATAATCTCTGCTTTCTTATCTCCATACTCAATGGCATTTTCATTTTGTGAAAGCAAATCCTTCCAGCATTTTGCTTCTTTTACAGATTTTGCTGCCTCCATACTTGGTGCCTTGGCAATATTTTCTGTTTCCTCATCCACATGTTCCAAATCCAACTGGCCAACCAGTACCTTTTTATACATGTCAACCATTTCTTTGGGACGTCCCTCTGCCAGTTTTACGCCCTTATTCAACAGCACAACACGATCACAATATTTACTGATACTGCTCAGGTCATGGCTTACGAACAATATAGTTTTCCCCTGTTCTTTAAATTCCTCAAACTTTTTATAACACTTTGTTTGAAAGAACACATCACCAACAGACAATGCCTCATCTACAATCAAAATTTCCGGATCTATGTTAATCGCTACTGCAAAAGCCAACCGTACAAACATACCGGAAGAATATGTTTTAACCGGCTGATGAATAAACTCTCCAATATCTGCAAATTCCAATATTGAATCCAGCTTTGCATCAATCTCCTTCTTGGTAAAGCCAATCATAGTTCCATTTAAATACACATTCTCAAGTCCTGTGTATTCCATATTAAATCCGGCTCCCAACTCAAGCAATGCAGAAATACGTCCATCGATCTCCACATTACCACTTGTCGGATTCAGAACTCCGGTAATAATCTTGAGAATCGTTGATTTGCCAGAACCATTTGTCCCAATAATCCCAACACATTCCCCTTTTTTTATATCAAAATTAAGATCATGCAATGCATAATGTTCGCGATGCAATACTTTTTTCGTTAAACCCAGGGACTCCCGGAATCGATCGGATGGTTTATCATATAATTTATATAATTTCGTTACATTCTGTACACGAATCGCCGTCTCGCTCATAATTTATCTCTCTTTTTCTTATAACACATCTGCAAAATGCACCTTCAGTCGATTAAACACATTCACACCTATAACAAAGAATAGCAATGTAATAATCCAAAAGGCAAGTGTCCATAACGGCTTCTCCCAAAACCAAATATGATCCAGCAACGCATTTCGAAATCCATCTACAATATAATACATCGGGTTTAATTTAAATACTTTTGCTAAAGTTGGATGGTTCACCAAAATATCCGATATATTCCACATAATTGGAGTCATCCACATTCCAATCTGTAATACAATATTTACAATCTGTGTCAGATCCCGAAAAAAAACAACCACCGCAGATGTAAAATACGCCAATCCTAACACAAGCAGAAAGTTACAAATCATATAATATATAATCTGCAACAAATAAACACTTGGGATATATCCATTGCACCAGCATAAAACAATCGTAAATGCCGTAAATATCACATGTACAAAGATTGCCGACAATACTTTCACCAGCGGTAATATATCGATATTAAATACAACTTTCTTTACCAGATAATTGTACTCGATCAATGCATTTGTTCCACCGTTCAACGCCTCCGAAAAAAAGAACCACGGAACAAGTCCTGCCATCAGCCACAGTACAAATGGGTGTCCACTCGGTCTACCCTGGCGCAATCCTACGGTAAACACAAACCAATACACAACAACTGTGACAATCGGCTGCACAAATGCCCAGATCACACCCAAATAAGAACCTGCAAACCGTGTCTTAAAATCATTCTTCGCCAGATTTCCGATCAATGTCCGATTTTGAACTAATTCGATCGGAAGATTTATAAATTGTCGAAACCGTGAAGTTGTTTTCTTTTCCATGCCTATTTTTTATACTCCTTAATACCACTCCACTTGGTATCCTTCTCTGAGAATGTCAGATCTTCTACCGTCATTCCTTCTGGCATCGGCCATTCTACGCCAATTTCCGGATCAGACCAGAGCAGTCCGCCCTCATCGTTTGGATGATAGAAATCTGTACATTTGTAGCAAAACTCTGCATGATCGGATAATACAATGAATCCATGCGCAAAGTTCTTTGGAATGAAAAACTGCTTCTTGTTCTCTGCAGACAAGCGAACGCCAAACCATTTACCAAATGTCTTTGATCCTTCCCGCAAATCCACTGCCACGTCAAATACCTCTCCACTTACAACACGCACAAGCTTATCCTGTGGATAATTGATCTGGAAATGCAATCCACGAAGCACACCTTTCTTAGAGCTGGACTGGTTATCCTGTACAAATGTACAATCAATGCCTGCCGCTGCAAAATCATTATAATTGTAGGTCTCCATGAAATAGCCTCTATCATCGCCAAACACAGAAGGTGTGATTACTTTCAATCCCTCAATCTCTACACCATCTGCTTCACAAGTCTCTACTGTGATTTTTCCAAATTTCTGTTCCATGTCCTTTTCCTTTCATCTATTTCTTATATTTTCTGTCCTTTTTTATTATTTAAAATAAAGTATAAATTTAAAATAGCTGTTAACAATAAATCCTTATTATTTTGATATACATAATTATTGAAATTGTAGCATATAGCTAGCAAAACTGCAAGTTTTAGCTGTTTTGTTCACAAAAACGAGATAGCCATAACGCATTATTTATATTCTTCCATTGTCTTCTCTTTTTGATAGGTATAAAATAATAAGTAATATTGGAGACGTATCGAAGTGGTCATAACGGGGCTGACTCGAAATCAGTTGGCCGGGGTAACCTGGCACGCGGGTTCAAATCCCGCCGTCTCCGCTAATAAAGAAAAATCCTCCCAACATTGCATTTCCCCTGCAACACTGGGAGGATTTGATTTTTCGATTAAATATCTGCTTCCTTCAAATATCTGCTTACCGCATCTGTCCAGACTGGAAGTGGCTCGAAGCCATTTTCTACAAGCTTCTTCTTGTCCAGGCGGCTGTTGTATGGTCTTGCCGCCTTACTGAGACCGTACTCTGCTGTAGTAACTGGCGTTACCTTCGTAGAAAGTCCATACTGGCGATAGATTTCCACGCAGAAATCATACCATGAGATATAGCCTGTCTTGGCTCCAATTGCGTCAGCGCCCTCTAGAAGCTCTGCATTTGTGGCATGGTAATAACCATATTTTTCGGTCTCGCACATATCTACGAGCAGACGCGCTAAATCGTAGGTATACGTCGGCGTGCCGATCTGATCACAGACCACGCGTACCTCGTCGTGCGTCTTGCCGACATTGATCATCGTCTTGATGAAATTCTTGCCATTTAAACCAAATACCCACGCGATACGGACGATGAAATATTTCTCTAGTATAGAAGAAACTGCCAATTCTCCGTCCAGCTTTGACTGTCCGTAGACATTGAGCGGCTTGTAATCTTTGCAATCCGGCTCCCAAGGCGTCGTGCCCTGTCCATCAAATACATAATCCGTTGAAAGGTACAACATCTTGCAGTCCAGCTCCTTGCACACTTCTGCAATGTTTCTTGTGCCGTCAACATTTACCTTTTTTACGGTCGCCTGCTTGTCCTCATCTTCGGCTGCATCCACGGCTGTCCATGCTGCACAATGAATCACAGCGTCTGGTTTGATCTCCATGATCTGTTTCTTCACGGCTGCCTGATCAGTGATGTCCAGACTTACATATGGCATTGTCGTAACTGCAGACCCATCCTGCACGCCGGCATAGGTCTCTCCAAGATCGGAGCCCACGCCTTCATATCCTCGTTTGCTCAGCTCATTCATCACATCGTGACCAAGCTGTCCATTTACACCTGTTACAAAAAATTTCATTTTCGGTATCCTTTCCATTCAAATCTTTTTATATTTCTTCAAAAAATTTGTCCCAATTTTGATTTTCTTTTTCCATTTTAACAACCATCTATGTGTGCGTCAAGCGATGAAAATCGTCATTTTTGACTTAATTTTATTAAGTAAAATTCAAAGTATGCTCTCCAGCGCGTCAATTATGCCAGCCCCCTTGTTTTTTCGCTCACTTATGCTACGATGAGGTTGTCCGAGGCAAACACCCTTGGGCAGGAGGAGAGCTGGGGTTATTGATGTTCGAAAGCAATAACTTCAAATGTGTGTTTACATAGAAACCGGACGGATTGGGGAACCGTCCGGTTTTGTATTTATCTTTTATCTTCGCATTGCATCCCCCCTACATCTCGATTATAATATCCTTATATTACTTCGGAAGAAAGCGGGGAGCTACAATTATGAAGATCATCTTTTGCAAATGGGGAAGCATCTGCGAGAAGGGAATCGCAAATGCGTTGCAGCGGTTAGGCATTACAGTTATCACAATGAACCGCAAATTTGAGAGCGTTGATTACGACAAAGGCTATCTCGAAGCGCTGGCGGATCTGATTCAGAAAAATCCAGATGCGTCCTGTGTGTTCTCCGTGAATTTTCAGCCAATCGTAGCGCGGTGTTGCAAAGTATTTAAGCTTCCTTATCTTTCATGGACGGTAGACTGCCCTAGCTTCCAGCTTTATTCCGAGACGATTGCCTACCCCACAAACCGAATCTTCGTCTTAGATCGTATGCAATGGGAGAAATTCGCCCCAGTCAACCCGGACTGTATCTTCCATCTGCCAATGGGCGCAGATGTTGCAACATGGGACGAAATAAAGGTAACCGCCGAAGATCATCAAAATTACGACTGCGATATCTCTTTTGTGGGCTCTCTGTATTCCGAGAAAACGCGCTACAATTCAATCGAGAAAGACCTGCCTGATGCGATGCGCGGCTATGTTGACGGACTTATTAATGCCCAGTTAAATGTCTATGGATATAATCTATTAGAAGATTCCATTACGGATGAATGGGCGCAGGAATTCAAGAAATATGCTGATTGGGCACCTCTTGGCGAAGACTATGTGGAAGATGTGAAAGGCATCGTCGCTGACACCTATCTCGGCTACAAATGCACCGAACAGGAACGCATCCGCACCTGCAATGCAATCGGAACGCATTTTGAGGAATTACGAAAGCAGGGAATCAACTATCAATTTGACCTGTGGACACTGACCGATACCACACCATTAAAACATGTCAACTGCCGCGGCGGTGCAGATTCGAACAATATGATGCCTCAGATCATCAAATGCAGCAAGATCAACCTGAACATGACGAACCGCCCGATCAAAACCGGAGTGCCGCTCCGTATATTTGACCTGATGGCATGTGGCGGCTTCGTACTGTCGAATTATCAGGCGGAGATCCCGGAAATTTTCGTCCCGGACGAAGATATCGTATTATACGACAGCATCCCGGATATGCTCGCCAAAATCGACTATTATCTGGCACACGATGACGAGCGGAAACAGATTGCAAAAAATGGATACGAGAAAGTGAAAGAATATCACAGTTACGATGTGAGAATTGTGACAATGTTGAAGGAAGCCGGGATTATTTAATCCCGGCTGATAGTTATTGATCCGTCAATATTGTTCTTTGAAAATCGGAAGGTCAACCGAAGATATCACAGGTATCCCATAAAAATCTGCCATATCCATATGCTTCACATTATCCAGACTGCGGTTTGTAATATACGCATCGCTCTGTGCAAACAGCCCCCGTTCGTCCTCCAGATTGCCCACATATACATTCACATAACAATCCACATCCGCATACTGCTCAAACAACCGATCCAATACAGCGAGCTTGTCCGGAACAAATGCATCCTCCTTTACATACAGCAGCAATTCACAATTCGTATTCGCATAGGAGCTTACGAATGCATCGATCACGCGTGGATAAGTTGGATAATCCTGTTCAAAATCCGGAATATACAACAACCGTTTATCTTCACCGGTCAAAACCTTTTCAATTGGATTGATTTCAATCTGCGGAATCCGGGCGATTTCCTGTTCCGCTTCCGGCAGATACCTTTCTATAAATGGGTCTATCTCATCCAGCAACAGCTCTGATGCCGCACGAACCTTCTCTGCAGTCCAGTTCCACCAACGGATCTTATTGAGTGCAGCAATCTGTTCCGGTTCGAACCGGTATCCTATCACCTTCGCCGGATTTCCGGCAACAATCGCATACGGTGGTACATCCTTTGTAACTACAGCCCCCGCTGCCACAACCGCTCCATTGCCAATCGTGATTCCCCCGAGCATGATCACACCATTTCCGATCCAGCAGTCATTCATGATAACAACCTGACCTTTGCGGCGGGTGAGGTGCGGACGCTGATATGCCACACCACTTATCCGCCCCTGGCAGACCCGCTTGTAATCATGGTTTAAGTCAATGATCATCTTGGTATCTCTTGCAATGGAAGAATATCGTCCTACCTGGATACTGTACAACAGATCCTGATCCGGATCAGCTTCCACCTGCGTTTCTTCTATATAGCTGTCCCGACCGATACACAACATCGGCAATTTTTTATGTTCTTCAAATAAATCATTCCAATAAACAGTATCTTCCGTCACACTGTATTGTGGAACATTTAATGTAATTGACATATTCCTGCCTCCTGCTTTTTTGACAAAGCTACATCGTCACATATTCCTTCAATAGCTTTTCCCGTTCCTCATAATAATTCTTGAGATTCACGAATCCATCATCATGAATACACCACGGCGTCTCCATATACGGAACCACAACCTTATACCCATGCCGGATAAATTCCAGACTCTGTGATACATCATAAAAATCCCACTTATCAAACAGATCATCACGCCACGGAATATCGTATTGCGTAGCCATCAGAAGTCCATCGATAGCCTCGACCTCGATAACACCATGTTTTGCTTCTTCCGGATATTCGTAATCAAACATTCCCATCGCACTCACATTACACGTATACAATGCCCCTACACGCCATGCCCACCAGGGGATCTTATTCTCCGGTAAGTGAGGGGTTCCGACCATCCCCACCATACCAATCTCCGGGTTTTCAAATATATGCAGCAATTTCGCAATAAAATCCGGTTCCACAATCATCACATCCTGATGCAGATACACCTTGTATTTTGCATCACTGGCGCGCATTCCCTCGTTATACCCGGAAGTCAGACTTTTCGCATCCTTGATGCTGATCGCATCAACCTCATACCCTTGCGACACATGTAATTTACTTATAAAATGCATTGCTTCCGCTTCATATTGTGCATTATTTGTACACATGATGAAGCATATCTTTTTCTCGTTCATCTCTTACCCTCTTATCACGCACACATTCGCGATTCATATGACTTGTATATGGACCTGCTATCTCTAAAGCGTCAACTTTATATCATTTTTTAACCTGTCCATCACAGTTTCCGGTTCCGGACAAGAAATACGAACCAGATTCCGTAACAGTTCCGGCTGCATATCATATTGTGCTACGAAGCTTCGAAGCAGTTCTTCTGACTCTTTCTCCTGCAGAAATACGATTTCCCATAAAAGGAATTTTACCTGTTGTACAATCGCTATCAGATTCTCCAAATCATCTGCAAGATCAAACAGTGTCCACACTTCGCCGGCATTCTTCTCTGCCCGATAAATCTGCGTAAAAATGATGATCCATGCATACGACGTATTCCGTTTTGCAGCATTTTCTGTCATCGCATCGTCAGCAAGCTTTTCAATCAGTGCGTAGCTTTCTGTACTGTGCATCTGCAGAAGCTTATCAAAGATCTCTATCTTTCTATCTATCAGGGCATCGTATTGCTCATGCCATTCCCGCTCTTCCTGCGCCAGAAGCTTTGCATAAGCTTCCGAGCCTTTATCTAATTCCTGTTCTTCCTGCGTCCCCATGTTCTGTTATATATCCCTTCTGTCTTTTATCCGTTTCCTGTCAAATTGCGTTCATTCATCTTCTTTCACTTTATCTGTATACTAGCAGAATGTCAATTAAAACCTGTAATCTAACAGCAAAATCGCCGCCGAATCATGGTTGTGCTTGACACCTTCCGCAATCCCATCCATAATGGAACTATCAGAAAACGGAGCGTACAAAACATGCCAAATCTATCCATATGCATCATTACGAAAAATGAATTCGAAAATTTAAAAATATGCTTAGACCGGATCAAAGATCTCGGATGCGAGATCGTGGTCGTGGACACCGGTTCTACGGATGACTCCAGGAAGATTGCATCTGCAATTACCCCCTGTGTGTATGAGTTCGCATGGTGTGATGATTTTTCTGCCGCCCGGAATTACGCGGTGCAAAAGGCTGGCAACGACTGGATTTTATTCTTGGATTCCGATGAATTTGTCGATATGTTTAACATGCCGAAGCTGCTGGAACAGATGCAGACCATGCCTGCTTCCATCGGCCATATCCATATCAAGAGTCTGTACGAAAGCGATGGGCAGATGATGAGCAGTACGGAACCGATCGCACGTCTCTTCTCCCGCAGGCTATACCATTTTGAAGGACGGATCCACGAGCAGATTGTCCCACTCGATACATCCACAGAGCCGGATTATTTTGATGCTCCTATCTATGTCACCCATGTCGGCTATCAGGGCAATGACGCATACCGCGCCGAAAAGGCAGATCGGAATCTCAAGCTTTTGCTTCGGGAATTAGAAGCACAGCCGGATGACCCTTACACGCTTTACCAGATTGGTAATTCTTATTTTTATTCCAAGCAGTATGCGCAGGCGATTCCTTATTTTGAACAGGCGATGGAACTGCCACTTGACACGAAGCTTAGCTATGTTCACAGCATCATCAACCTCTACGGCTACTGCCTGATCAACACGAAACGGTTTGCAGATGCCCTGATGTTAGAGGCGGTCTATGACGATTTCAAGGGGGACGCAGATTACCTGTTTGTCCTTGGTTTAATCTATATGAACAACGCACAGTTTTCGAAAGCAATCGAGAGTTTTCTCGCAGCCACGCAGATTCCGTCCTGCGTCGTGGATGGAGTTAATTCATATTCTGCCTTTTACAACGTAGGAGTTATCTTAGAATGTTTAGGCGACACAAAGAATGCTCTCGTCTATTATGAAAAAGCCGGCAACTATACACCTGCTCTTGTCGGAATCGAACGATGCAAACAAGTGTAATCCTTAAATACACCTGAATACAATACAAAATGTACAAAAAGTTTCAGAGGAGTATCTACGTCATGAAAATTATTTTTTGCAGACATCATAGCATATGCGAACCGGGCATATTAAAAAGTCTGACCCGGCTTGGTCATGATGTCGTTGAATTTATGAATGCCCGGGAGCCACAGGACTATGACAAGGATTACATGTTCCGTCTAGCCACTCTCATTCAGCGAACTACAGATGCACGTGCCATTCTTTCTGTCTGTTTTTCACCGATTATCGCACGCGCAAGCAAGCCTTTTGGTATTCCATATATTTCCTATACCGTGGATAGTCCTTGCTCTACCCTTTACTCAAAGACGATGGAATATCCTCACAACCGTCTGTTCCTGTTTGACAAGCTGCAGCTTGATAAATTCGGGCACCGCAATCCGGGGAACTGTTTCCACACACTGCTTGCATGTGATATCGAGCATTTTGACAACGTTACAGTATCTGACGCGGATATGAAACAGTATGGCACAGACGTTTCCTTTGTTGGTTCTCTGTACTCTGAGAAAAACAGCTATGATAACATCTCCGATAAGCTTCCTGCTTATATGCGTGGATATGTGGAGGGACTTTGCTCCGCCCAGCAAAATGTCTATGGCTATAATTTTATTGAGGATGCCATCAGCGACAAATGGGTGTCAGATTTCGTAGATGCCGTTGGTTTCGATCCGCTCCCGGATGATTACGAGGCAGATTTAAAAGGAATTATCGCAGACACGTATCTCAACTGCCGGTGCACGGAATTGGAACGGAAGCATACACTGGATGCTGTGAGCAGGCTTTTTCATGTTGATCTGTATACGCAAAGCGATTCTGCGATGCTCCCACATGTACAAAACTGCGGTATCGCAGATTCCGAACGCGTCATGCCGAAGATCTTCAAATGCAGTAAGATTAATCTGAACATTACACTTCGTTCGATCAAATCCGGTATTCCACAGCGAGCGTTTGACATCATGGGATGCGGCGGGTTCCTCATGTCCAACTATCAGCCGGAGATGGCAGAATATTTCATACCCGGGAAGGATCTGGTCCTCTATGACAGTGTCGATGATCTGATTCAGAAGATTGATTATTATTTATCCCACGAAGAGGAACGATTACAGATTGCCAAAAATGGCTATGAAAAAGTCAAGCGCTATCATACCTATGATACACGCCTGACCGAGATTCTAAATACAGTTATATCTGACTGACTTTATCCTGAATCAGTCAGACATAACTGCATAAATATTCAATTACTCATCTGCTAAGATCAGCTGTTTCACACGTTCAATTCCTTTGCGCAGATCATGCGATAACATGAGATTCCGCATCTCCGCACGGATCTGCGGAGTCTCTACGACAAACCGGAAGGTCTTCTCCAATGTTTCATCACTCACCTGATTTCCCATACCAAGATTTAAGAAACCATTGTGCATCTGGGCAAATGTATGCTTCGTCTCACGCTCGTTCTGCGCCAGGACAATCGCAGGCACCCCCATAGCTGCAAGCTCATACACCGTTCTTCCCTGTGAGGTAATCGCCAGATCCGCATCAGACAAGGCATCACTCACGCGCTTGATATCCGTTACCACCTTGATCTTGCAGGCTTCATCATCTGACAGCTTATGTACATGGTTATCATATCCGGCGCCAAGTACAAACCAGAAGCTGGTCTGCGGGAAATCCGCATGCATTTTCTTCGCCAGATTGTACGCACGATAGGTAAAATCCGAAGGATCGCTACCGCCGAATAACACAACCACCTTCTTTACCTGCTCATGGTACTCCGCACATGGTGCAATCAGGAATTCGTCCTTCAGGCAGACATATTTTTCGCCCCAATAGTAGTTTTCACCTTTGCTATCGTCCTCATACAATGCGTTGATCGTTGCATCTGCCACATCGGCGCCGGAGCCAATATCCTCCAACGTCACAACGCGCTTTGCAAGCTTCTTTAGCTGCAGGATATATTCCCGCTCGGTATTCAAGCAGTCATGGACTATCACATCCGGCTTCCATTTTCCTGCAAGTGCATAAAATTCCTCATCGCTGCCAACCGACTGGACATGCATGTGGGAATCCAATAATTTCTGACAGCCCTCTGTCCGATCTTCCCTTGTCACAAATAAGATCTCATGTCCTGTCAGACTATATGCAAGTGTCAGACAGCGGTAGATATGTCCCATACCAAGCTCCCGGTATCCATCTACCCGGAACAAAATCCGTTTCTTCGACAATTCCTGCTCACATACAATCCAATCTGCATAGCTGTCAATATCAATCGCCTCTTTCTCCGGCATCTCATAGACAGATGCATTTGCCCCAATCCGGTTGTTCTCCGACATACATGCCCGTCTTGTGATCAGAAATGCACCCGCCTCCAGGAAATTTGGCGGAAGCTGCTGTCGGTTCAGACGTTTCTCATAATTTGGAACACATTTGCCATCCTTCGTCGTCCATGAGAGATGTGGTTTGTTTACCGCGCTGATATAAGTGTCAAAATCGCTTTCCAAGAATGATTTCAACGCGCCATCCAATGTCTCCACCGTCAGAAGTGGTGAGGTTGCCTGTAATGTTACAACCACATCGTACGTTTTCCCGGTCTCCTGTTCCATCCGGAGCACGGCATCATAAATCACCGGATCCAGTGTCACCGCATCCTGCGCCAGCGCACTATTACGGTTCATGGCTTTTGCACCATACATTGCAGCGATGCTTAAGATTTCTTCATCATCGGAAGACACCACCACATCATCAATATAAGAGCACGCAAGTGCATTTTGAATGGAATAATAAATCAAAGGTTTTCCGTGCATCAGCCGTACATTTTTTCTTGGAATTCCTTTGGACCCGCCACGCGCGGGGATAACTGCGAGTACCATTTCCTGCCTCCTTATTTTTCATCTGCAAGTGTCTGAGTTTCCGTTCTTCTATGTACCATACACATCACTGTGCGGCATATATATCATCTGCACAGTTCTCACCCACCTGAATCACGCTACTTTCGATTGCGAAAATATCTATATCTTGCTATAATTTTATCAGATAAACCCGAAGAGTACAACCGCATGGTGCAATGCACAGAAAGGATGCTATATGAGTACAATTATTGACCGCGCGCTGGCAGGCAAGTTCGTCCTGATTGCAGAAATCGGAGTAAATTATTATGACATCGCAACAAAGTTTGACATTTCATTGATGGACGCCGCAAAGCTGATGATTAAAGAAGCGAAAGATGCCGGTATCCACGCTGTAAAATTCCAGAGCTATAAGGCTGGCACACTGGCTGCAAAAGCCTCCCCATCTTATTGGGATACCACGGAAGAGCCAACCACCTCCCAGTATGAGCTTTTCCAGAAATTCGACCATTTCGGCGAAGCAGAATACCGCGAATTAAAGGACTTCTGCGATATGCTCGGAATCGAGTTTTTGTCAACTGCTTTTGACCTTGCTTCCGCAGACTACTTAGATTCTATGATGGACGTCTACAAGATTTCTTCATCCGATCTGAACAACCTGCCATTCGTCGAATATCAGGCGCGAAAAGGAAAGCCGATGCTGATCTCTGTCGGAGCTTCCAACGAGGACGAGATTACCCGTACCCTGTCTCTGGTTCGAAGTGTCAACGACCAGCCAATCGCACTGCTTCACTGCGTGCTGGAATATCCGACACCATACGAACATGCAAACCTGAACAAAATTGCAACAATCAAAAAACGCTATACCGAAGATCCTCTCTATGACGACAAGAACGGTTCTCCAATCCTCATTGGCTATTCGGATCATACGAAGCCGGATACCTGCGCCGATGTGATCAAAACTGCATATAATCTTGGAGCTGTCATCGTAGAGAAGCATTTTACATTGGATAAAACATTGAAGGGCAACGACCACTATCACGCGATGGACCCGGATGATGCAAGAAATATCCTGAAGGGGATTGCATTCATCGACACCCTGCGTGGCAGCTATGATCTGAAATGTCTGGACTCCGAGACATCCGCCCGCTCCAACGCCAGACGTTCGATTGTCACCACCTGCGACATCAAAAAAGGTGCAATCCTCACGCCGGAGATGCTTACCTACAAGCGTCCCGGCACGGGAATCCCACCTGAAAAAATGAATGAAATCATCGGAAGAACTATGGCTGTTGATGTCAAAGAGGATACAATCCTGCAAGAAGGGATGCTTTCGTAACATAACTATCGAAAAAATCCCCATTTTGAATATTTTTCTATAGAAAAATATTTTAGTTTTCTATTTTTTTTGCAAAATACGCCCCAATCTGAGCAATCAATGTGAGTGCCTGCGCCTTTAGTTCCTGCGGAAATGCCGTCAGGACAGGCGCGGTCTCAAAGCTAAGCACCTGGTCAAATCCAATCTTACGCAATCCCCGGATAAACCCTTCCCAATCTGTGGAAGTCACATTCTCACGCGCTCTTGTGAATGTAAAAGGTATCTGGTGCAGATCCGCCACTCCATCATTGTCATGGATATGCAGAACTTTAAGTCTTGAACCAAGCGTCGTCAGAAAATCCTCAAAATCAAGTCCAACCAGATTTGCATGTCCGGTATCAAAGCAAAAACCTAACACCTCCGCCTGATATCGCTCGTTCAGTCGGTCGATCCGCGCAGCCGCTTTCCTGGAGTCACAGCAAGGACCTTCTACCAGATGTCCGCCGATTCCACCATACAAATTCTCGATGCAGATCGTGATTCCCAGTTCCTTTGCCAGAGGGGCTATCGTATCCAGGAAACGTTCGGTGTAGTCCCATTCCGCCTCTTCCGAACCAAGGAACCGCGCTAATTTAAACCCATGCACGACAATATTTTTACATTCTAAAAAATGGCAGATATGCATGCTCTTCACCGCCATTTCCTTCTGCAGAAAATCATTGATTTCTTTCTTGCCATTCGGGATATATACCGGATATGGCATGTGCATCTGATTGATCCGGATTCCCGCCTTCTTCGCGCCTTCCTTATGCGCCGAGAAAAACTGCTCTATCTCCGGGATTGACTGACTGAAAAAAGCGTTTACCTTTCCCTCGTATAAATCCTTGTTCGTCAGATAACTGTTCAAACTAAAATCTGTACAGGAAAATCCAGCATCCTTCAGCATCCGGAATCCTTTCTCCGGACACGGATCCTCCACGACATTCCTGCTTTGTACACCAATCTCAAGCATTATTTTCTCCCTTCGTCCGTCAACCGCTCGAAATGAAACTGCGGCAGATACTCATCATTGAAATAAACAATTGGATTCGGGAGTCCCATCTTTCGAAGCTGCTGCTCAATCTCGCGGTAATAGATATTACAGATAAAGACTGCGGTATCCTTGTCCAGTTTCTTCAAATCCTCCGGATTATGAATCTCCAACCCATCCAGTCTGCTTCCCCATAAATGCGGGTTATTGTCACAGGTATAGAGCGGCGGGTACTTCTCACCATAACATTTCAGATAATTCCGGCACATATTGCCTGCTCCGAACAGCACACGGTTCTCATATCGGGCAAGCGTCGTCTCGATCTCGATCTGCCAGCACAGATAATCTGCCACCTGCCTTGCGTACCGCAGCAACGCAGGGCGAAGTAATGGTGATGTAGCAGAAGCGGTATCCTCCAGATTCAGAATCAAAATCCCATCAAAAGCAATCTTCCTCAACCCACGGATCAACCCGAGCCAGTCCGTCCGCGAAGCTTTCTTATCCGCTGCTGTAAACGGAAGCAGTGCCTGCGCTTCGCTTCCATTTCCATCCTGCAAGATCACCGCTTTCACCCGATTCCCAAGCGGCGTAATATATTCATTCAGATCCTGTCCGCATACATTGCAGACTCCCATATCCACGCAGAATCCAAAGCGCGCTTCTCCCGCTTCCGTATTCAATGCGTCGACCCACGCCACAGCTTCCGCTGCATCCGAGCATACACCCCGTATCAGATGTCCACCGACATTCCGGCACATGTTTTTCAGTAGGATCTTCACATTCCGCAATCTCGCTTCATCGAGCAAGGACAGATAATATTCGCGGTTGACCGTCCATAATGCATCTTTTTCTACGTCCTCCACGATTGGTTCGACAATCCGATACTCACATGCCGCATCGCCCCATACATCCGTCTCATCCTCACAAAGTCCGCAGATTACGCCCTGATCCAGGAATCCGGCATCCGCAATATCCATAATACCCTGTCTTGGACGATCCTTATCTACAATTCCTTTTGGTGAACATACTATCTTCATGTTATAATCTCCACTTCTAAGATTTCGGTCATTTCATCCGTTCATACATTACTTTCCAAACCGATTGCTATAGCCTCTCACGAATCTCCGTCGAACTGATTCCCTTCGTATAATCAAAAAATACGAGATCTGCGCCATGCTTGTTCAAATATTCCTTCTCTGCAAGCCAGCTTCCATCATCGCCATGATCATCACCCGAAAACTGCACATCGAACTGAAACATCTTATACGCATCCCGGATTCCGCCAAAGCCTGTTGGAAGTGCTTCCACCTGATCCACATACCGGCATGCCTTGACAACCTCGACACGATCTTCACAGGAAATCACCGGATACTTGTTCTTCTGCCGGTAACAATCTTCATCCGACACAACCCCGACAATCAGATAATCACACAACTTCTTAGCTCTCTGCAGCAGACGCACATGTCCTGTATGGAACATGTCAAATACACCTGCAACATATCCGATATGGTATTTCTTCTTCATTTCCGTGCCGGACTCCTGTGCTTGCTGCGGTCGCGCGGCCCTTGCAGGCAAAGCGGTCCTTGAATCAATCCCTTCCTGCCTATATGCTGGCTTTGCATAAGAGCGGCTTGTATCAAAGATTCCATAATCCGTAATCCCCATTGATTCCAACTGCTTCGCTACGGATACATAGCTCTTAATACAGATTAAAACCTTATAGTCTTCTTTCGAAAGTTCATTTAGATATTCCGGAGATTTGATTTCATAGCCATCCAACCGCTGCCCCAAGCGATCCTCATTGTTGTCCAAAATGCATGCAATCTCATAAGATTTCCCATACATAGCAATAAACCGCTTCGTAAATGCACCAGATCCAAAAAGGATCAGTTTTCGGTCTCCCAGATTGCGGAAGATATCAACAAATTTGCGCTGGTATTCCTCCTCGGAGTAGTTCATGCGCTGTCGGTTCGCATTGACGACTTCCGGGTTGCGGCGGTACGTTTCATAATAAGTTGCTAATTCTGTTTCTTTACGCAATTTTATCAAGAAATTATTTGCAACCCATCTTAAATCGCGTATCTTATTCTCCTCAATCCCATATCTCGTATAAAAAAATTGTCTTGGCAATATAGATTCAATTCCAATATCTCCATAAACAAAATCTATAAGACGCATAACAATCGTATCTATCGGGCAGTTCTCTATACAAAATTCCTGATCATAAAACAAATATTCACCGTCTACCGCAAAACAATTAATCGGCACAAGATCTATATATCCTTTTTTTAAACATTCAACATCTTTATTCCATTGCTTTATTATGACATGCTCTGAAGACTTCAAAATTATAGTTCTAAAACCATCCATCTCCCGAACAAACTTATTCACATCTGTATGTGCTAAATTCTGCAAATAAATAAGTGCTGTTTCAGATTCTACAAATGGCATTTTATAAGATTTGCCATCTATATTCGCCTGCACAACCTCCACACCATGTGCTTTTAAATCTTCTGAATTTTTGAGCATTTCATCCAATCGGTGCATTCCTTCTTCATATGCCGCTCTTTTTTCAACAATTCCATTATTGTGAATAATGGTAAATAATGCATCTTTTTGTCCACGATCCAGTGACATCGTAACATGTTCGATATCTGAACACTCGCATATTTCATCTTTATAACACTCAATCAAAAAAGCATTTGCCATTTTATGAAACATACCGTTTTTTATCAAATCTGAGTATAAAAATTCCTCTTCCAAAAAAACGGTATCAGGATAATGGTACCTTGGAAAACAACGCGTATTCAATTCTTCGTTTGGAATATATTCCTCAGCAAATATAAAGGATGGCGCATCCAAATCAGGAAAAACTGAATAAAACTTTCTATTTGTCCATCCTGCAGCATCCAATAACATTTCTAACTCTGCTCGGTTATATTCCCGCCCTGTAAGAACATCTTCTTTTTTCACGAAGTAACTTCGATAATTTTCGATACCATCAAAATTACGATCCGTATATGGATCTCTGTCTCCGCAAAAATAGCGAATACCAAACCGGTTATTCATCCCCAGCAATAATCGACCATTTTTTATAAGCAGTAATTTCCATATACCAAGTACTCTATCAGGATTCGCCGCTTTCTCCAATTCCGCAACCGAAACAAGACAATCAAAAAAATATCTGTATTTACCATTCCATTCCGGTTGAACAGACTCTTCCAAACTCACACATATTACATCATGTCCCAGTTCCACGAGCGCTTCATAATATGCATCCGATGCAGAACCTATGTATATAATTTTCTCTTCCTTGGAAAACGGAAACCACTTCAGCAATCCCTTTGGAAATTCCCGAATCAATGTCTGTGTATCAGTCATGAATTTATTCCTCTCTCACATTCCCGTTTATGCTACTTCTTATCTGTCAAATACCATAATTCTGCTTGCTTCCACACCCATATCTAACAGTTGTAATTGTATATCTCCTGCGTGATATTTGTTGGCAATCACATACACTGCCCCCGGATATTTTTTCATGCATATATCGATTGACAAAACCGGCATACACACATCCGGATCT
>ENA-ORCM01001692-ORCM01001692.1-human-gut-metagenome-genome-assembly--contig:-NODE-1692-length-17836-cov-3.991047_pt1 | contig 17836 bp, 15 predicted proteins | sample MGYA00242906_ERZ507928 | MGnify/ENA primary metagenome ERZ507928 (study PRJEB26167, sample SAMN06115497) | human gut metagenome | host: Homo sapiens | place: China:Shanxi | collected 2015-05-07...
ATTCCCCGTTATTGTTTTTCCTTGTTGATGGAATAACTCTTATTCGATCTGCAGAACTATTTACAGAGATTTCCTAATTAATAGATAAGGAGACGCACCAGGTCCGCTTTTTAGTTTGCTAATTATTTTTTTTTCTAGTAAAGAAATCAACTATGAGATATTCCCCGCTCTTTTGAAAGAGCGTTTTTTCTTTTAAATTTCGAAGCGCTCTCGGCAAAAGTTTTTGTACAGCGTACTTAACTGACAGATAAGGAGATGCACCAGTTCCATCCGTTGCTTGCTAAGTTTTTACTAGTGTTTTACTAGTAAAAACAAACTTATTTTCTTCAAAAGAAAAAGAACCAAAAAGAAAATAACGTAGTTAATTCACAGTTAAAACAAACGAATAACAAAACAAGAAACAACCACTGTCTTGAAATCAGAACAACTCAAAGACGCTCACGTTCAACACAAGAGTTTTCTCCGCTACGCAGGAAAACTCTGTGCAGAACGCTCGCCGAGTTGTTTCCGATTTCAAGCAATACAAAAATCTTTTAGCTCCGGCAAACGAAGAAAAGGCCGATACGACTTCAACACAAGAGTTTTCTCCGCTAACGCAGGAAAACTCTGTGCAGAAGTCTGCATCCCTGCTGAAATCAGAACAACTCAAAACACTCACGTTCAACACAAGAGTTTTCTCCGCTGACGCAGGAAAACTCTTGTGCAGAACGTTCGCTGAGTTGTTTCCGATTTCAGCAACCATCCACACATCTCTTTTTTAGAAAAAAAGACTCCGGCTTCGCCACTAGATAAGGAGACGCACCAGGTCAGGGGGTAATTTCCTTTGCATATCTGCGCACTACACGTTCGTTGAGCTTCAGCTGTTCTGCAATGGCCCGGATGCTCAAGCCTTCTTTTTTCAATCTTGCGATCGCCTCAAGATTGAAGCGCTTCTGTTCTGAGCGCTGCTTGTCATACTCTTCCCTAGAAACCGTCCCTTGCGCTCTGCGGCGCTTCATTGATCGTTCGGCGTCCTTCTTTCGACGCGTAGCTGTATCGACGATGGTTTTGTTGCTGCGAATCTCTTCTTCCGTGATACCGAGTTTTTCAATGATCGTTTCATTTTTGGGAGTATAAATCGCCGGATATTCACGACCGTTAAACATGACCGTTTCGCCGTTCGTATAAGCCTTTATTTTTGCGTACAGTGTAGAAAACTCACTGTTGGAGTATCTAAATCCCGGGTCGATCATGAAAGCGATCTTTCGTACTTCGTGATAGAAGTTCAACGGTGTCAGCTGATGAGAGAGCGCAAGAAACGAAGCCGTATAGAGAAGCCAGTTCATGCGATTTCCTGCAGCAATCCCTCCGCGGGCTTGGATGATATTCAGAAGATCATCGGCCCGAGCAAAATTGAGCGTGTTCAGGTTGAATGCCTCTAATCCTTTTAAAATGGGCTTTTGAGCGCGTTTTGAAAATTCCTCAAGGATCGTATCACTCGAGATGAGTTCGTCTCTCCTGAACTCAAATAGCGCGTTGCAGAGGTCTTCAAAGTTATACCGAACGGGACCGTCTATATCAGAATTCACAAAGACTGCTCTGACCAAACGTCCGGACCGCGTATTCGTCGTGTGCAGGACGCGCAGGACTCGGGCTGCGTCTAAGGCATTGGCATCCGCTCCGTAGGGTGCCAGTCGCCTGCAAATCTTCTGCTGCGCGAGATTCCATCTGGGAAGGGCAGCACGCGGGATGTTGTAGGAAAGAAGCCACTTAATCTGAAGGCCTCGGCCGCTAAAGACAATTAGGCTTGGAATTGGGATTCCGACCTCTTGGCAGATCCGAACGAAGTGGTTTGCAGCCTCTTCCGGAGTCTTGTTTTTTCCCCAATCGGTTTTGTAGTAATCAAGGTCAAGAAACAGGGAACTAATACCGGAAAGGCACACAATCCGGCGTGACGGCACAAAAAACGTTGATTGAGAAATCCAAGTATCTGCTTTAACGTCGAGATGATCGATGACCCAATCCATCTTCTCAACGGGAAAGCAAAACTGCTTTTTTTGAGCGGTATCAGATCTGGCGCTCAGAAGCGCGAAATAAGCGTCCTTCTTGCAGTTTTGCTGCAGGAAAGAAATCTCTTCTTTCGGGAAGAGCAAGTCGGTTTCGACTTTCCGCGGCCCAACGGCCGAACTAAATTCGGTATAATACATTCTTGACTCTGTTGGTCAGGTTTCCAATCTGACCAGTTCCAGTTGGAAAGCCAAGCTTTCCAAGCATGCGCAAGGGTTGCCGCCCTTTCGCGTTAAAAATTCAAAAAGGACCGGAAAGTTCCAAGTTTCCGGTCCTTTTTCCTTATGGGCAATTCTACTTTAATTTGCGCGATTTCCTTACAATTTCCTCAAAACAACAGGTATTTACAAAATAACCCCTGTTGTCTCAAGGGGCCATTTTTGTTACAATTTACTAGTAATTTACTAGTCTTTTACTAGTAATTTACTAGTGTTTTACTAGTCTTTTACTAGTAATTTACTAGTAAATATTATCGTTTTCCCTAGGTACAGCGCCTTTCTTGAGTTGCTGCTGAATCCACATGTTCAAAAGTGCTGCACGAGTCATTCCCAGGTCTGCTGCAACTTCATTCACACGGTCCAGATCGTCCGGATTCATCGTTAGTGTAATAACGACCTTTTTCCCTTTGAGTTTGTACTTGCGCTTGGCGCCGTCCGGGGCGGATTCGATGAAGTCCTGAACTTCCTTTGAGTTGAAATCAACGGCTTTCTTCTCAGGCTTCGGCTTGAGCTGCTCCTCGAACTGCGAAGCAACCTTGGGTAACTTTGCGATAGACATGTCTTACTGCTCCTTCGCGTTGGCCTCTTCTTCTTCGTCCCCGAATACAGCTTTAACAAGATCTTTGACCTCTTTCACTGCTTTAGGATCTCTCGTCTTCAGCTCATCAACGCCCAGACCGTATCCGGAAGAGGTTGCAAAAGCTTTTCTTCTGCCCAGCGGGCAGTTCAGGAACTTCATGGTCGGGTAGTCCTGAAGCGCTTCTTCCGCTTCTTTGTTGTCGACGCTATTCGGGTCGGCGCTGTTTAAGAGGGCGTATGCAGGGAATTCGCCTCGCATACTCTGAACTTCCTCTAACAAAGTGTGCATTTTCGGGAGAGCCCAGCTATCAAAACTGCGGGGCTGGAAGGGGATCAGCAAAAGATCGCAAAGCATCATGGCAGCACGCATCGTTGTCGCATCAAAGCCGCCTACGTCGATGATCACAGTATCGAACTGGTCACTTAATTTTCTGACGTTAAATTGAAGGGATTTTCCATCCGAGTAAGTCGCAAAGGGAACTTCCTTTTTGCCTTTTTGTTCAAGTCTTAAAGACAAAGCAAGAGCACCTGTCTGCTGCCGGTCTCCGTCGACAAACCAAACCTTTTTACCCTGACGGGCGCGGGCAATTGCGAGCTGCAGTGCAACCGTTGTTTTTCCTGTGCCGCCTTTTGTATTGCAGACAGCGATGATTCGTGGTGCCGCCATAAATCCTCCGGATTTTTTACTAGTGAAACACTAGTAATTTGTTAGTGACTATAGTAGGTATAGCAAAAGTTATGGCCATCATTTTACTAGTAATTTACTAGTAAAATCGAGAAGAAAAATATTAGGGGGAACGATGGGCGATTCATTCCAGTTTTACCTCGATCTTTTACTGATTTGGCTGCTGCTGATCGATGTCTGCGTGCTGGCTGCGAACGTAATTAACCGGTACACAAAGGAACCGAGCCGATACGGTGAGCGATCCTTTATGAAGTATTGCGTTGCTGCTTTAGTTGCGCTCTTCGTTGCTGTTGTTTTGTATTCGTTCCTTCATCCGGAGGTGCGTCGCCCAATTATCGAAATCAAGCAGTTTTTCTCGTTACTCGATAAATCTATTCCGGTCTCTCACCTGACTATCACGATCGCGGCGATCTGCTGCGCGCTGATCCCGTTTGTTCGCCTGGTTAAAAAATTGCAACGCAGTCAGCTAAAAGAACGCGCTACCAGAGACTACCAAGCGAAGAAAATTAAGACGCTGGAAGCCAATGTTCGAATTCTGAAATCTCAGCTCAAGTCCAATAACCGAAAACTAAAAGTGTTGGAGTACCTAGCGGAAAAACATGGAATTTCGGTCAATGAAATCGATGAGGAAACAAAAAAACAGAGAAACGAAAAAGGCGGATAACTCTCTAACGCTTAAAGCTCAAAATAGAACATTAATAAACTTTTTTCACTTATAAATGAAAAAAGTTTAGACTATTCTCATTTATAAGTGAAAAAAGCATGACTTTCATTCCAAGACGGATCTCTTCAAGCATTTTGAGAGTCCCAAAAAATAAAGCTGTCGAGCTGTTCGGAATGCGCCAAGTCGGAAAAACTACGCTTCTGGAACACCTTTTCAAAAACTATCGAACGGCCTGGTATACGGGAGACAGTCCCGATGACGTAAGAATTCTTACTTCGCTGCCGTCTGCAAACGAACTTCGGACTCTTATCGCAAACTATGAATTCATCGTGATTGATGAAGCTCAGAGAATTCCCTCTATCGGTTTGCTCATCAAGCGATTCGTAGACTTAAAGACGGATTGCCAGTTAATCGTTACCGGGTCGAGTTCTCTTGACCTTGCCGGAGGAACTTTTGAATCGGCTGCAGGCCGCTTTCGAGCGTACCAGTTATGGCCTTTTTCTGCTCAGGAATTAGCGGATAGTTCCTCTTGGATTGATGAAATACGAAGTCTCTCGGACAGACTCGTATACGGCTCTTTTCCTTTTGTTATTGACGATCCTGAACAAGCGAAAGAGGATCTTGTTTCCTACGCTATCTCCACAGCCTTCAAAGACATCTATTCTCTCTCCGGAATTAGAGATCATAGGGCTTTTGATAATTTGGTCTACCTCCTAGCTCATAACATCGGGAATCTGATCACGGTCTCTTCGCTTGGAAGAGAGTGCGGTTTGAGCTCTACAGCCATCGAGAATTACTTAACGCTCTTAGAGCAGAGCTTCATCATCAAAATTCTTCCGTCCTACGCAAAGAATCTCGCCAACGAGTTAAAAAAATCCAAAAAAATCTATTTCTGCGATCTCGGACTTCGTAACGCAATCCTTCGTCGTTTTACTCCGTTCGGCGCGAGACCTCCGGAAGAGCAAGGCGCACTGTTCGAGAATTACTTCGTCATGGAACGCATAAAGAAGTGTTCTTACGACAGTCGGTTTACGCAGCATTATTTTTGGAGAACGAAAAACGCAAACGAGATCGACTTAATCGAAGTGACGGATGACAACATAGAAGCATTCGAAATCAAATTATCTCAACCGAAAGCGAAAGTTCCTCCGTCGTTTAGAGAAGCGTATCCGGATGCTCTCTTCCATACGGTGAACAGAGATAATTTCTATAAATACTTGGAGTCTCCGTCCGGATAAAGGGCTGAAAACTTGGTCGGTCTTCGCTGAAAAGTACAAGATATCTTTTGATGAAGTGAGCAGAATCATGAGGATCAATGCTCAATCAAAGAAAATCTAGGAACCAATAACGACAGGGATTTTGAGGCCTATTACTAGTGTTTTACTAGTAAAGTGTGACTCAATAAATTACTAGTAAAACACTAGTAATTTTGAGAACTCAAAGAGAGCCTAGACCACAATCTAAACACAATTTAGTATTGTTCTCAAAACGTAGCGAATATCTGCGGGTTAGATATGGATTCAAAAAGGAAAATTTCGGAAGATGTTTCGGAAAATACATCCTCTGACCAAAGTCAAAGTCGTGCTTTAACAACGCCGAAGAAAGAACTGCTTCCCGAGCAAAAAGCGAGAGTGTGGATCGATCGCGAGCTTGAGGAAGCCGGCTGGAAAGTAGTAGATCGCAGTGAATACACGCCGGATCTGGAAGCCGCAGCGATTCGTGAAGTTCTGATGACCGGAAATAAAGAAGCCGACTACATCCTCATGCTTGGCGGCAAGGCTGTTGCCGTCGTAGAGGCGAAGAAGTCTGATATTCCTCTAGACGACCCGCACCTCATTCAACAGGCAGAAGGCTACACAACCCGACTTCTAAAATGGTTCCCTGCTTTTGAGAAACCCTTAAAGCTTGTCTACGTTTCTAACGGCAAAGAAATCGCTTTCCGGGATTTCCACGTACCGAATTCAGAATACGAGCAGATTGAAACATTCCATCGGCCAAAAGACATTGTTGAGAAGCTAAATCTTCCCGGTTACTTTGACGGCCTTCCATATCTTTCTCCCAAGCGCCTTCGCGACTGCCAGTACCACGCGATCAAGAATCTTGAGAAGTCCTTCAAAGAAGGAAAAGAAAAAGCGCTGATCGTATTGGCAACGGGAGCCGGAAAAACATTCACGGCCTGCACAATTTGCTACCGAATGCTTTCATTTACGAAAGCTCGAAGAATCTTGTTTTTGGTTGACCGGAATAACCTGGGAACAGGTGCAAAGCAAGAGTTTCAATCCTTTAATCTGACGCAGACCGGGAAAAACTTTTCAGAAATTTTCGCGGTCGAGAAACTTGGCCGTCAAAATGCCGAGGACAAGGCGGAAGATGCAAAGAGCTTGAAGTCCAAAGAGAAAGCCGGGAAAGTTGTTATCAGCACTATCCAGCGTCTTTATGCACAGCTTACAGGCCAGCCGGAAGAGGTCAGCGAAGAAAACGAAGACTCCGGCATGGGACACAAAGAAGGCGAAGTTGTCGAAGTTCCGAAAAATGCAATGCTTCCTCCGGACTACTTCGACCTCATCATCATTGATGAGTGCCACCGTTCGATCTACAGCGACTGGAAGAAGGTGCTGGATTACTTTTCGTCAGCTCGGAAGATTGGGATGACGGCCACCCCGATTCCGGAAACCTTAGCTTTCTTTGATAAAAATCAGGTTGCCAACTACACGCTAGAGCAGTCCATCTTGGACGGAGTCAATGTTCCGGGAAGAATACTTCGAATCAAAACAAAGATCGGAGAAAACGGTGGAACGGTTAAAAAGGGCGAACACGTAAACTCCATCAACGTGGAAACCAAGGAAGTCTCGAATCAGACGGCATCAGAGGAAAAGGAATACAAAAAGACGGACTTAAACCGAAGCGTTGTTGTCCGTGACCAAATTCGAAAGGTTCTGCAGGAGTACAAAGATTCTGTTTACACAAAGATGTATCCGGACCGAGAACCGAATTTTGACTATCTTCCAAAGACGCTGATCTTCGCAGAGAGCGACATTCATGCGAGCCTGATTGTTGAAGTCGCAAAAGAGGTTTTCGGACGCGAGGATGATCGATTCGTCCAGAAAATCACGTACTCCGTCGACGACTGTGCTGAAAGAATTCAATCGTTTAAACGAGATGTTGATTTCAGAATTGCCGTGACGGTCACGCTCATCGCAACCGGAACCGACGTTAAGCCGCTTGAAGTTCTTATGTTCCTAAGCGACGTTCATTCTGAAACGCTCTACACGCAGATGAAAGGCCGGGGCGTTAGAACCATCAGCGATGAGCAGCTTAGAGAAGTAACGCCGAACGCGCATGGCAAAGAGCTCTATTACCTTATCGACGCTGTTGGCGTAACGGAAAGTGAAAAACACGTTGCTTCACTTTCCTCCGGCGATGGAGCAGGCGGAGGAAAAACACTTAATCCAACATTGAAGATCCTCCTGGAATGGCTATCCCTCGGGTACGTCAGCGATGAGAACTTGAGTCTTTTGGCAGTGAAGCTGCTCGCGATCCGAAAACGCTGCGATCCGGAAGATCTGGTCGAACTCTACAAAGTCTTCCCGATTACGCTGGAAGATTTTGCGGAAAAGATCATGAATGCATTGGACTCAGGCAAACTTCCGCCATTTATCTCCCCATCGAATGACAATACCGAGAGAATGGATTTAGTCAGGGTTCTGCTTGAAAACAAGAAAGCTCGTCGTATTCTCTTGGGCATCGCCAGAGGCTTTATCAAGGATCTTGTCGACCAGAAAGATGAGGTTATTTCTTCCGGATTTTCTATCGAAGACGCGAAAAAATCGACGGAAGCTTTTGAGTCATATGTCCGTTTGCACAAAGACGATATCGAAGCGCTGCGTTACATCTACAACTCGGAGGACGGAAAGCTCTCGCATGCCGTTCTTCAGGACCTCAAGTCCAAGCTCTCTGCAGGTTTAGAAGGATTCGGTATTTCGCGTCTTTGGAACGACTATGCCCTCGTTCAAGACGACGATACCGAAGTTGCCAAGACAACCAAAGAGGAAATCACCGAACTTATCCAACTTGTCCGCTTTGCCTACGGTATGATCAAGCGGCTTGTTCCTCTGACTTCAAATTACGCACAGCGTTTTGAACTTTGGTGCGGACAAAAACAAAGAGATCTTCCGATGACGCCCGCTCAGAGAGAACTCTTCAAAAAAATCGCTCTTTATATCGCCCAGAACGGAGGATGCAGCTTTAAGACGCTCAAAGAGGCAATTCCAGATCTCGCTACGGACCTTGTCCGAGAATTGGGAAATGCTAAAGCTGCCAACGAACAAATTTTTTCTCTTAACGAATTTATTCTTAAGACCGCTTAGAAATTGAAGTTACAGAAACATCCCTTGTAAAAAAGGTGTGGAAGCTTGCTGATGTCATGGCAGGTGCCGGCATTGGCTTTACCGATTACATTACGCAGCTCACATACCTCCTGTTCTTAAAAATGGACCAGGAAAATGTCGATCTCATGGATGAGGAATCTAAGATCCCGGAAGGACTGCGCTGGGAAAATCTTAGGAAAGAAACTGGTGAAGATCAGCTTTCCCTCTACGAAAGAATTCTCCGAACCTTATCCAAACAGGAAGGCCTGATTGGAACAATTTTTACCAAAGCCCAAAACAAAATCGAAAGTCCTGTTTACCTCAGCAAACTGATTTCCTTCATTGACCAAGAGCAGTGGCTCATTCTGAAAGGCGACGTGAAAGGCGCCCTTTATGAAGCCATTCTTCAGAAGAACGGACAAGATAAAAAGAGCGGAGCCGGACAGTACTTCACACCGAGACCTCTCATCGATGCCATTGTGGATGTGATCTCTCCGAAAATTGGTGAGACGGTTATTGACCCTGCCTGCGGTACGGCAGGCTTCCTACTTTCGGCTTTCAACTACATGAAAGGCCAGAGTATGGATACGGATCTCAATATCAAGTTGAGAAACAGCTCTTTGAAAGGCTATGACATCACACCGCTCGTCGTGACACTTGGTTCCATGAATCTTTATCTTCATGGAGTCGGTCTGAATTCCTCCCCCATCGTTTGTCAGGACTCGCTTATCAAAGAGCCGGATAAAAAGTACGACATTGTTCTTGCCAATCCTCCGTTCGGAGCCAGGGCTGCCGGATCAGTTGAGATTCATCGCAGCGACTTTATCAAAGAGACGAAGAATAATCAGATCAACTTCTTGCAGCACATCATGTCGCTGCTCAAATCCGGAGGTCGAGCCGGTGTTGTTCTTCCGGATAATGTGCTGTTTGAATCGAGCGGAGAAGAGGTAAGAAAAAAACTTCTCACGGACTTCAACCTCCATACGATCCTTCGCCTCCCAACCGGTATCTTTTATGCAAATGGTGTTCAGACGAATGTCTTGTTTTTCGAGAAAAAGGGAAAAACAAAAGAGCTTTGGGTTTATGACTACCGCTCTGGGATCAAACACACTCTTGCCACTAATCCTCTGAAACGTGAGGACTTAGATGATTTTGTTTCTTGCTTTAGTTCTGAAGATCGAAACAAGAGAGAAGAGACATACAACAAGGACACGAATCCAAACGGAAGGTGGAGAAAGTTTTCTATTGAAGAGATTCTGGAGAGATAGGGAACGAACCTAGATCTCTCATGGATAAAAAATGATAGCGATGCTCTTGAAGAAATGAAAATTCCTGAGCTTCTTAAGCTGCTTACCGAGAAAAAGCAAAATATCTCCGACGCAGTGACGGAACTACAAAAGGAGCTTGTCGAATGCAAGCTTTAAACGCTCTTAAAAGCCGGCTATTAGATCTAGCGATACGAGGGAAGCTAGTTCCACAAATCGATGGAGAGAACGAAGTAGAACAAATTGGCAAAGCCCCAAAAGAAAATCCTTTTGAGATCCCTAAAAAATGGAAGTGGGTGAGATTAGACGATATCGCTCCTTATGGAAAATGTGAGCGCATCGAAGCCTGTAGTTTTGACAGAGATACTTGGTTGCTTAACTTGGAAGATATTGAAAAAGATACAGGTCGTCTGCTGCAAAAAAACAAGATTATTAAGAATCAGGGTGCAAAATATTTATTCAATAAAGGCGACGTTTTGTATAGCCGACTTCGTCCCTACCTAAACAAAGTGCTAGTTGCGGATGAAGACGGAGTCTGTACTACAGAAATAATTCCGCTAAAACCAAAAGAAAATACCTTATCGGGTTCGTACTTGAGTTTTTTTCTCAAGTCACAGTACTTCGTTCAGTACGCTGTCTCTCAGTCCTATGGCGTAAAAATGCCTAGGGTCGGAACTGCTACTGCCAAAAATGCCCTTGTGGCGCTACCTCCCCTTGACGAGCAAAAACGCATAGTTGAAAAACTAGAAAGTCTTTTTGCCAAAATCGATACCATTCAAAAATCAATAGATGAGGTTTCCCAGCTGGGTGCCTCTCTTGAAAAACAACTGCTCCAATCCTCTATAAGCGGAAAACTTGTTCCACAGCTCGATGAAGAGCTTGAGGTTGAGCAAATTGGAGATGCTCCAGAGGAGGTTCCTTTTGAGATTCCGGAAAAATGGAAGTGGGTACGATTAGAGAGTCTTGGAACTTTATTTTCGGGGAAAACGCCAAAAGCAGACGAGTTGACCAGTTCAGGAAACATTCCATATTTCAAAATTTCGGATATGAACTCCTCTGAAAACCAAAAATACATGCGCCATACCGAGCACTACTTAAAAACGACCCCTAAAAAAATTTTCAAAGCAGGATCCATTATCTTTCCCAAAAATGGCGGGGCCGTTTTCACGAATAAGAGAAGGTTTTTAGTTCGTGACTCCATTGTTGATTTAAACACAGGCGGGTTTTATCCCAACAAGAATTACTTAGATGAGAGCTATGCTTTCCTACTTCTCTCCTCTATAGACTTTAGAGAAATTTCAAAGGGCACTGCTCTTCCCACAATAGACTCTAGTAAGTTAAAGTCTTATCTCGTTCCGTTACCTCCACTCGGAGAACAAAGGCGCATTGTTGAGAAATTCGAAAAGCTAATGCTCGAAATCCAAAAACTGAAATAACCTCGGAACCATTCTCCGAACTCTCTCAGAACCGAAAAATGTCCCAGTCCTACTCAGGCCTCCTCGGAAAACTCGAAAAAATCGACAATCTCCGAACCATTTGGAAGAACGAAACCGCCGATTTCACGAAATGGCTCTCCCAAGAAGAGAACCTCAATCTTCTCGGGGAGGCTGTGGGGATGGATCTGGAGCGAATCGGTACGGAAGAGAGGGTCGGAGATTTCCGGGCAGATATTTTTGCTAAAGAGCTGGAATACGGAAAGACGGTCATCATCGAGAATCAGCTTGAAGAGTCCAACCACAAGCATCTTGGCCAAATCATTACGTACGCAGCCGGAAAAGAAGCCGGATGCATCATATGGATTGTGAAGCGTGCTCGTGAGGAACACGCGAAGGCCATCGAATGGCTGAACTCTCATCTGGATCAGTCCGTTGATCTCTTCTTAATTGAAATCGAACTTTGGCGGATCGGCGACTCTAAGATCGCACCGAAGTTCAACATCATTGAAAAACCCAACCAATGGGGCAAAGAGCAAAAAGAAGAGCGATTGGAATCTGCTGCAGGATTCTTCCGTAAGAACTTTTGGTCGGCTTTCTGTGACGTTCTTTCATCCGGCGATGAATATCGTCGACTCTTTACCTGGGGAAGACCGTCGTCCCGCCAGCACTTTGATCTTCGTATCGGAAGCAGCAAGGGCCACGTCTACTTTTCCGTCTCTTCCCAGAAGAAAGAGCTTTGGGTGTGCGCTTATGTGAAGGATCGAGAAGCCATTGAAAGGATCTCGAAGAATATCGATAAGTGGAAGCAGGCGCTCGGTGACAGCGATCTGGAAGTAACGCGAGACAAGAACTTGACGGTTTCCAAGCGAGTCGGAGATGTTGATCTTGACGCTCCCGACACATGGTCCGGCCTTCTAAGGCTCGCGCTTCAAGATGCGGAGAAAATCAGAGAACTTCTTCTTTCTGAGCTCGCTTTATAATTGACCTAACTGAAGGATTCAGTGTTTTGTCATTGGCCGACGCCTTTGTAGCGTTTGCGGACCGCGGCAGGTGGGAATTAGACCCGAAGCCCCTTGGTAAGACACTGGGTCCTTTTGTTTTGTCATAAGCGGGAAGCAGCACAAAACTCCCGTACCAAGCACCCAAAGTTTGCCCTGAGATTTCCCTTTTGGTAGACTTTTCGCAACAAATCGGAGCAAGTACTGTGACCCGTGTAAACCTTTCACGGAGTCCTTCGAGGACGGTAATAGCGCAGCGTCTCCGATTTTGTTTTTCTGACTTTCTTCGCTGTATCTCTCAAATCTTTCCAGACTTCAAATCGAAGACCCTCTTTCCGCGTTAACAACGTAGGAGAAAATCTGTTCTTCTTTAATGATCGCCGATGCCGAGGGCTCGTCGTCAACAAGGAATTTTTGTTTTACCATAAGCCAGAACCGGCACCGAACTCCCGTATAAAGCATCCAAAGTTTGCCCTGACTTTCCCCTTTTGGTAGACTTTCCTCAGCAAGTCGGAGCAAGTACTGTGTCCCGTGTAAATTCACCACGGAGTCCTTCGAGGACGGTAATAGAACAGCGTCTCCGATTTTGTTTTCCTAACTCTCCTCGCACCATCTCTTGACCCTCTCCTGACCTAAGATAGAGGGCTTTCTTTCCCCATTAGCAACGAGACTGGCAACTTCTGTTCTTTTTAATATTCCGCAGCCGGGCATTTGCTGCCGCCGTCGGACTTGTCAGAAACGGAAAAAACAAAAGGACCGGTTTCTTCCGATCCTTCCGAAAAATATTTCTATTTTTATTGACCTTGACTTGCTTCGGGTAGGTCTCATGCACTTGTGGTCTTGGTTCGTCTTTCGAGAGACTCCTGCATGAATTACTTGCCACCTAGTTAGGTGCTCGAACACACTAACTCTAGTGCGGTACCGCACTGGTCGCCATTCCCATCCCGGCAGTCTCGGGGTAGGGGTCTGAAGCATCATTCCCTCACAAGATGCTATGGCGAAAGCCCAGTTCGCTGCGAACCAATCATTGAGAGGTGGTAAGGCTCTCGAAAGGTCCTCCAGACTTGACCTAGGTTAACAATCAGTCAAGAAAGAAACTGGCCCCACGGAAGCGGCAAATTAAATCGCCGAAACCGTCTTCAACAGTGTCGCGGTTATCGGATATCGCGCGGAGAATTCGGGCTGTTGAAGGTCAAAATCTTATCATCAATCTTTCTGATAAGGATGGGTTTATTTGTTTTTGTTTGTATATATACAATGTATTATAAGTAAATTTACCCTTTTAATCCTCCGGCTATTTTAGCGCCCCTTAATTTTCAAAAGGGCGCCTCGTTTTCTTTTTGAGCAAAGTTCGTCAGAAACTCAACAAGTCTGGTAGGATTTTTGAATAGGTATTATTTTTTCAAAATCGTCAAGATAGCGCACTCAATCAAAACCAAATTTGCTCTCACGCTGATTTCTGCTTAACCATCCTACCAGTGCTAGTCGGCTGGCGGAAGCTCCCGTTTATCGAGAATAACGCGTACGAGGTCAGTGCACTCAGAGTGTGTTTAATCCCAAGAACTTGCAACTCCGGCACGATCCGTTTTGGAACTAAGGTATGTCTCTCAGTTCATGCCTGATCTGCGCTCAACGCTAGAAAAATATACCTTATAGGCTATAATTAATCCAACCATTCTTAGTGAGATTTTATCGTGTGGTCTGTCATAACCCGCCCTCTGTTTGATCTTTGGTTATCAGAGCAGGACGAAGAAATAAGGGTCAAAGTTTTAGCCGGGCTTTCTTTGCTAGAGGATTATGGCCCTAACTTGGGACGGCCGTTTGTCGATACCTTGCAGAATTCCAAACTTAGTAACCTAAAGGAGCTCAGGGTGCAATGCAAACGTCATCCAGTCCGTGCTTTCTTCTGCTTCGATCCGGAGAGAAAAGCCATCGTACTTTGTGCGGGAGATAAATCAGGCGACAAACAATTTTATAAACAAATGATTCCTTTGGCCGAAAAGGAATACGAAGAGTATCTGACAGAAAACGAGGTTTAACATGAGCACTTTAAAAGAACTCATCAGCAAAGAATCCCCTGAAGTTCAAAGAAAAATTAAAGAACAGAGGGATCAGTACATCACAGAGTACTCTCTGTTTAATCTGCGTAAAGAATTAGAGGTTTCTCAGGCAGAATTAGCCGATGCGCTGCATATCAGTCAGCCCTCCGTCCAAAGAATCGAATCCAGGGGACTCGACACTAAGTTACGAACATTAAAAAAATATGTCGAGGCCTTAGGAGGAGAAATTTCTTTGCTCGTTAATCTTCCTTCCGGGGAGGGCAGAGTGTACCGTTTGTAAAAGCGTGTATTTAGCTGCGTTGCATAGATCTCAGAGTTGGACAGAGTTCGCTAGTTGACTTCCTCCCCTCCATAAATGAAGAGGATTCCTACCGCTTCTCCGACAGCCGTAGCTTAATGTCGAAGTTGCCTCGGCGGGTTTCTGCTTCAGCGGGATTGCCCAAAGGAGTACAGCTTGGTTTTTGCACGTTCTCCAAAAGGAGTTTCACGTGCGTGGACACAACCGTATACTCCTTCAGGTCTCACATCTCTCCACAGACTTCACTTCGGGACAGCCCGCCCCTAGATCTGAAAAGATAAAGCCAGTTTAGCATAGCCAGTCCTTCGGACTGGGCCCTTATATCACCGTCATAAATGACAGTGTTTTACGGGCATAGCTGATAAATTAGCTCTTTTGACTTTTATGCAACATCCGAAAATTTCCGTTAAAACGCTCAAAAATTTCCGTTTTACATCCATATAACGGAAATTAAACGGAACCGTTAAAGATATCTAATTGAATAGTATTGAAAATGTGGTGCCATTCCCGGGCACCAGATTTATTCCTGAGACCTCGCAGATTCGCGAGGTTTTCTTTTTGCCCTTCGCATTCTCCGGGACCGATAAATTGAAATCGAAGCTCATTTGAAATAATTTATTACAAATAGAGTCTATATAGGTGTTTGCAAAAATCGAATCTTATAGGTAAAATTTCATCTCTCTGTTGCCCGGGTGGCGAAATTGGTAGACGCACTAGCTTCAGGTGCTAGCGCCTTCACGGGCGTGCTGGTTCGAGTCCAGTCCCGGGCACCAGACCTAATTCTTAAGACCTCGTAGATTTGCGGGGTTTTTCTTTGTCCCAAAAATCCCTAGAACTATCCGAGCCTTCATTTCATTAGCGGGTTGCGTGGTTAGTTTAAATTCTCACTTTCAATTCTATTTGCGCGACCTAAAGCGCTCGATGCTTCCGTTCTTTCTAAAGAGACGGTTTCAGATTTGACTTTTAGTTCTCGATAATTCATGAGTATTTGGAGAGGTTAATAGCCTTTTTACGCAAATCCTTAACTTAATTTGGGGTTAATTACGGTAAAAACGCGTTCCATTATTGACGAATCGTAGGAATTCCTTAGGGTGAAAATTAATCATCCCTTCGATGATTGCCTAGCTTCTGCATGGTTCACGTTACTAAGGTTAGTTGGAAAGAGCTTATGGCAAGGTTCACTCAAAATTGGTACGTATCGATTGTTCAAGGTAAAAACAATGCGAACTCGACAGGAGCCATTTTTTCTAAAGTTCCGGTAATGCCTTGGATCCATCATCGCCTTCATCCGGTGCTGGTGAGGATTTTCTTGAGATTAGGTCTTTCCAAAACGCTGAAAGAAGAAAGAGTATTTTCTCCGGGTGAACGTGTTGACCACGTGGTCCTCGCTACTAGAGGCGTGACTGCTCGTGCGATCGGCTCAACAAAAGGAGACAGTCCTGCAATTGCGCTTTCCACACCTGGTCATTTGGCGGCCGGTAACTTGAATTTCTTCTCCTGACGGCCCGAGCCGGACACTACTTAGCGATCACAAATGCCGAAGTCGCTTATGTTCCGCGGAATATTTTGGCGGAACTCGCCAAGCAAGACAGTCTAATCAACGAACTGCTGCAAGTTCAGTTTGAACTTGCCAGTCTCTCTGATCGAGTGGGCGTCTGCTGTTTATCGCTATTGAGTAAGGAAGACAAGCTAAAGGCATTTACTTCGACTTGGGCGCTCAACTTCGGCACAAGGTTTTTAACAGAGAAGGCCGAAAGATGATTCGAATGCCGGTTCCTTTGACGAGAAAATATCAGGTTCTGGTCACTAACTGCTCTTCGGTTTGGCTCGACAAAGTACTCCATAACTGGGTTCGGGAGAAAAAATGGGAGCGAGACTGAGAATTCGTACTCGTGAGTCCCGAGCTTTTGGACCGTACTACCGCTGGCTGAGAGGATGTATGGATGAAGCGGATACCTACAACTACCCCAAAACTTTGTCTGAGCAAATCTTTTTCGAAAGTAATCCTGCTTGATCGTACTTTTTTCTGATCTGAAATACTAAAAAGCCTTGAAGACTGAGAAGTCTCCAAGGCAAAAATCACTTATCACGCTGTTTCTACGTTAGAAACGCTGAGCCAAACCGGCACCGAGACCCGAATTTTCCTGCGTCTCGTTCTAGGCGAACCGATTTCACATAGATAAAAATAGGCAAAGGAGCCGTCTTTTTGTGCCAAAGGCGCAGTCGGCAGAAACATTTCTTAAGCCGACGCTTTGTCGTTAGAATCCTTTTTCAAGTTCAGGCGGCAATACAGCCGGTCTTGATTCAACTTCAATTTTCCATGCGGTGTTTCTGTGCTTTTTCGTTATTGCGTCCCTAAGGCTATTTCGTCGACCGAGTTTTATCCGATTCCCTATTACGAATCGGTTTATCTGGAAAACCAATGCTTCACGATTGAGGCTGATAGCCAATACCAAGCGGACGAAAAAGCTTATCGTTTTCTCGCCAATCTGCAGAAGAAACATGATTTGGCTTACGAGAAGCTTTTGGATGAACAGGGCATCCGCTTTCGTAAAAGAGAGATTATAAGACTGTACTACGGCCGCACGTAAAATCTCATCGACCCAATCCACGTCATCGGAAGGGATTAAATGATCACTATCCAAATATTCAGGAACAACTGCCTGATCACCATTTCCGTAGATATCATGCGAAGGAGTTTTTCCATCATTTTTCATTGCCTGCCACAACATATCGCCAAACTGTTGCGCATTCAACATCCTCAATTGTTTCGCCGCTTTTTGTACACCAAAGTAAGCATCTAAATTCACCCTCTTTTCCTCTTTTTGTATTGATGATAACGACACCATTAGCGGCACGAGCTCCATAGATAGAGGCAGAGGAAGCATCCTTCAACACCTGCATAGATTCGATATCGTTTGGATTCAAGAAATTGATACCACCATCCACAGGAATACCATCAATGATATAAAGCGGATCATTGTTACGGATCGTACTGAAACCGCGAATACGCACCGCAACTCCTCCACCCGGCATATTATCCGGCATCACGTTCACTCCTGAGAGCTTGCCCTGCATCATTTGGTCTACGCTAGAAACCGGTGTATCTTTCAAATCATCGATCTTCAAGACCGAAACCGCGCCTGTAAGATCTTTTTTACGGGATACACCATAACCTACGACCACAACCTCATCCAAGTTTTGTGAGTCCTCTTTCAAC